>Ga0224501_10000042_pt1 | contig 138066 bp, 116 predicted proteins | sample SF_Oct11_sed_USG_4_FD_169105 | JGI IMG/M metagenome (GOLD analysis project Ga0224501, IMG submission 169105) | Sediment microbial communities from San Francisco Bay, California, United States - SF_Oct11_sed_USGS_8_1 | ecosystem: Environmental > Aquatic > Marine > Sediment | place: USA...
CGGTCTCTTTAACATCAAGGCCCGAAAACGATGTTTCTATTTCTTTTGAACTGACAGATACATCTGAAGCCATTATAACTCCGCAAAATATTACATTTACTCCCGACGATTATTCGACAGGGCAAGCGGTTTTAGTAACCGGCTTAAGCGACTGTGTTACAGACGGCGATCAGGTCTTAAAAATTATCATTGCCGATGTCACAAGCAATGACAGCCGTTATCAATTATCTGAGAACTCTCTTCTGTATGAAGAAATCGATCTTACCGTAAGAGACGATATCACCGGCAAACCTGAGCTTCTTCTTCTGTCAAACAATCCGACCCTTCAGACTACCGAGTCTGGCGGCGACGATAAATTTCTGGTTGCCTTAAGCTGCGCTCCCTCTGCGCCGGTGACAGTATATCTTACGTCAAGTAATATGGCCGAAGGTATTCTCGATATTCAAAGCGTGACTCTTGATTCTTCAAATTACAGTCTAGGGCGCTTGATTACCGTAACCGGCCAGTCAGATTGTACAAATGAAGCCGATATCTCTTATACGATTGACGCGGTTTCGGTAAGCTCTACAGACACAGATTTTAACGCTCTTACCGCTTCAAAACCGGCGTTAAACCAGAATGTAATTTTATCGCCTTCAATCATGGTGATTCAATCTTCGGGTCAGGTAAACCGGGGGGCCGGCGCCTATAATAACTTTCAGGCAAAACTATCATGCCAGCCGCCCGCCGATGAAGTTATGAACGTGACCGTAAACGGTCTGCCCAACGGTTTTATTTTATATAGCCCTTTGGGCGGTACCCATACATTTACAGCGGCAAACTGGAACGCGCCCGTTGACGTTATTTTGCAGGTAACATCCGATTTAGACGGCGCCTACCAGGTTGATTTAAGTTCAACAACTTACGGCTCTGCGTCGGTTTACTTTGGCGATTCTGGCACAAAACGTCTTACAATTAACGTAACCGGCCTTGCGGGTAAGACGACCCTGAAAAACGGTTCTGACAGTATCTCTTTTCAGGCGCCGGGTACCTTTTACTGGCATCTTACAACAGGGTTGCCTTATGCTCTGGAACTATCAGCACAGCCGGCAGGACAGGTATGCGCGATTAAAGAATCGCAGTTTGGCACTACGACACTGCCTTTTACGATTAATATTAACTGCGTAAACGGCTACATGACAGACAGCGGCGTTCTTAATATGAAACCGCAAAAACTTGATTATAAATTATACCAGGGGAAAGTATCGACACTGGCAGATATTCATGGCGTATCGGGCGGCAGTTCATCGGCTTTAACCTATTTTAATGATAAATTATATATCGCAGATACAACAAATAACGCGATACATTCCGTCGTTGTCTCTGCGCAAACGGTAACCACGAACTTTATTTCAGGAGTTGTTGACGGAGCTTCAATTTCTGGCCCTTACGGGATGGCTAATGACGGTACAAATCTGTATTTTATTGATCAGGGAAACCACCGCATTATAAAAGCGAATTTATCTACGGGAACTTTTATTCATTCATATTCCACCGAAACATCGGCCACATCATTTTCAGCCGCAGGATTAGCACTGGATATCAAAAATCAAATTCTTTATGTGGCTATTCGGGGCACAGACGCTCATGAGATAAAGCGCCTGAATTTAGCTTCAGGCCAGTATATATCTTCAATATCAGATTCGTTAATTCATCAGTCTACAGATTTGGTTTTGGTAAAAGGCTCTTTATACGTTGCTAATTTGTATAATCATAACATATTGAAAATTAGCAATCCTGAAACAGATACCCCGGTAGTTGAGAAATATGCCAGCGCGGCTTCGGGTTATGAAGATGGCCCCCGGCTTCAGGCAAAATTCCGGATGACCACCGGCATTACGACAGATGGTACAGATTTATATGTAACAGAAATGTATGACAGCCCTTATAGTCACCGTATACGCCGTATTGATATAGACAAAGGAATTGTTTCAACTATCGCAGGCAACGGCGCTTCGGGCACCGTAAACGGCATAGGCATCAATGCGCAAATTGGTTATCCCGCCGGTATCGCAACTGACGGACGCTCTTTTTATACCGTCGGTTACAGGTTTGTTCGAAAGATCACCGACAACGGCCTCGTCGGCTACTGGCCGCTTGCGGGGAATGCAATCGATTATAGCAGTGACTTCAACTCAACTCCCCCGGGTGTCTGGACAGGTACCAAGGCCTATAGCACAACGGATCGATTTGGAGTCACGAACAATGAAGGAGGTGGAGACTTCCCTGGTTCCACACAAGGTACAAACTACATTTCAACGAAAGACATCTCCTTTGTCGATGCTGCTCCATTTACAATTGCCGCCTGGATAAAGACATCTGATATCAATACTGATCGCGGCATTGTCGGGAAATTGGGTGGCGAATACGGTTTTCATATAATGGCCGGGGGCACACTCCGATTTCTAAGCTGGGAGGGAGGCGGTACTGCCCACTTGCAGGCTAAAAGTGGAATTGGCCAAATAAAAGTGGGAGAGTGGACCCATGTCGCCTATGTCTATCGAGGGCCAGAAAGTGCAGGCGGAAAAGTCTACATTAATGGGCACAATGCAACTGCTTTCCACTCAGAAGGTACCGGACCTATTGGAGACCTTGCAGAGAATGTGATGATTGGCGGCAATATTAATTCGACGAGTGATTTTCTGGGCAACATCGCCGACGTGCGCATCTACAACCGTGCCTTAAACGAAGGCGAAATAAATGAACTGGCCCAGGACGCTAGCCAGACGCTGGTGGGCGCAAGCTACAACACAGGCGCTGTGGGGCTTTTAAGTCATTATTCGTTTACCGGCGCTGGCAGTCCAGAAGGGCTGATCGATACTGGTGCGCTTGGTAACAGCTTGCAGCTTCCCGGAGCGCCGAATAATCCTATACCCGATACAGGTAAAGATGGTGATGCAAACGGATCTTCCCGGGCTAGCCTATCACAATACCTGTTTGCCAACGGCAGCGGTTTGCCATTAGATAATAGTGCCCGCACAATGTGCGCATGGATCAATCCGGATAAATACAATAACGGGTTTTCATTCATATTACATTATGGCGGAAATACTTTAGGCGGCACGGGGAGTATGTCCTCTTTGGCTTTAAGTTATGACGCACAGATTCATAAAATTGCTGTTCTTGGAAAAGACGGCCTAGATAAGTATTACCCATATCAGGTACCTTTGAACACATGGACACACCTATGCTTTACCTATTCTGACCCGGATGTTGAACTGTTTGTGAACGGGTCATCTCAGGGTAAATTCACATTGGCAGACTCATGGGTAACTATTGCGAGCGATTTATCTATTGGAACATGGCCTGGATATCCAAATTACTTTTCCGGCAAAGTCGATGACGTGCGTATATACAACCGAGCGCTGAGCGTAGTCGAAGTGCGCCAGCTTGCCGTGCAGGTTCCAGCGGGTCTTGTCGCGCGGTATGATTTTACCGGCGACGCGAAAGATATGAGCGGATGGGCTGATAATAATCAGGTAAATATAAACGGAGCGGTATTAACTCCTGACCGTTTTGGTAATGCCGATGGCGCCTATTATTTTAACGGAGCAAGTTATATCTCGGCTTCACAACTAAATTCCCTACCGTTCGGCGGGGCTTCGCGAACAATGTGCGCTTTTATTCGAAATAATACCGGCGCGGTAAATCAGGAAATCTTCAGTTATGGCGATCTTTCAACCGCAGGCTTATCTGGCATCGTCTACAATAATACAGATATTACTCTGCATGGGAACACTGCTGATCTGGTCGGCACAAATGCTGCTCTGACAAATGTCTGGCAACATGTATGCGCCGTGTATAACGAAGCTTCGTCTGCAGTGTATGTTAATGGCGCTCTGATTAATTCTGGCATTCCATCTCCGAATGCTACATGGGATACGCCTGCGACAGGCAATGACTTGTATATAGGCAAAATAGTTCCGGGGCTCGATTTTTATTTTACTGGAGACATTGACGACGTTCGAGTTTACAACAGAGCGCTTGAAGGCGCTGAGATTCGCGCGATGCTGCCCGATTCTGGAACACTCGATAGTTCATTTAACGGCGTGGGCTATGTGACGCATGATAACGCGGCGGGGGGTAATCAAGGTGATATTGGGAAGTCAACAGCAATTCAATCCGATGGTAAGATTGTTATTGCAGGTCAAAGCAAAAACCTCTCTGGCAATCATGATATGGTCATCTGGCGATATAATTCCGACAGTACCCTCGACACAACATTTAATGGTGTGGGCTATACTGTACACAACAATGCAGCAGGAGGAAATTCTAATGATTATGTTCACTCAACAGGCATTCAGGGCGATGGTAAGATTGTTGTGACCGGCGAAAGCTATAATGCAGCTGGAAATAATGATATGGCTATCTGGCGGTATAATAGTAACGGTACACTTGATACGACCTTTAATGGCGTGGGCTATGTAACACACAATAGTGCCGCCGGGGGAAATAGTCATGATTTTGGCTACTCAACAGCCATGCAGACGAATGACAAGATTGTTGTGACCGGCATAAGCTATAATGCATCTGGCAAACTTGATATGGTCATCTGGCGATATAATAGCGACGGTACACTTGATACTACCTTTAATGGCGTGGGCTATGTAACACACAATAGTGCCGCCGGGGGGAATAGTCATGATTATGGTTACTCAACAGCCATTCAGGCCGATGGCAAGATTGTTGTGACCGGCGAAAGCTATAATGCTGCTGGCAATCTTGATATGGTTATCTGGCGCTACAACACAAATGGCGCTCTAGATACCACCTTTAATGGTGTGGGATATGTGACGCATCATAATGCGGCAGGGGGGAATCGCCATGATAGTGGTCGTTCATTAGTTCTTCAATCCGATGGGAAGATTGTTGTTACAGGCTTTAGTGAGAACATGTATCAAGATATGGCTATCTGGCGGTATAATAGTAACGGTACACTTGATACTACCTTTAATGGTGTGGGCTATGTAACACACAGTAGCGCCGCCGGGGGGAATAGTTACGATTCGGGTCACTCAGTTATCAGCCAACCCGATGGAAAGATTGTTGTTGCAGGCGAAAGTACCAGTACAGCCAATACTGATATCGCCATCTGGCGCTATAATCCCGATGGAACTTTGGATACCAATTTTAATGGCGTGGGCTATGCGGTTCATAACGGCGCAGCTGGAGGGAATGGTGATGATTATAGCTATGGTATAGCAAGACAAACTGATGGCAGTATTGTCATTACAGGAACCAGTTTTAATGGAACTGATAACGATATGGTAATCTGGCGTTATCATCCGTAGGGTTTGGCTTCCGTCTTGCCCGAACGCCTTGAAATGCGAAAATCTGCCCAAGCAGTTTTTTCCATTTTTTGATGTTGAATGTAGAGTGATAATTTTTACCCGTGAAGGTGACGATCCGGATCGTCACCTTCACGGGATGTGATGTGTAATTAATAAGAATATCTTAAAGCGGTTGTAACGGCCTTATCAAACAGCAACTATATTTTCATTTAATACTTTTTCTATTTGCTCAATTCTTTTAAGAGTCGGATTTGATGTTTCTGGATTTTCATACCGTTGGTAACTTTGATTATGACATGAGCGGTAATGTATGGGAGTGAGTTTTTGACTGGTATCCATCTTATATCGGGTCTTACCGTTTCATACGCGGCGGCAGCTATGTCGATACGAGAGATTACATGCGGGTTGTCAGCTTGTACGGCAACTACCTGTATTACGAGCACATCAACATAGGCTTTCGCCTTGCCCGAACGCCTTAGGGAAAGAAATAATGCTTGAAAAAAGGTTTACTAAAACAGATTTGTCTTAAAAATATTTATTAAATGAAAAAAACGATAATAATAACGCTTGTTCTTGCAAGTTTTTTTTCTTCTTGCTCATCACAGCTTGAGATAGAGGCCGTTTTCAGGGGCGATGTTCCCCTTAAGTTTAGTTTAACAAGTATTGAATTTACCGAAGGCGATACAAGATCAATGACGTTATCGTTGATAAAACAGCCTTCAGCTGACGTTACCGTTAATTTAACAGCAACTGATTTAACCGAAATTGAAATACAACCTTCAACTATCTTCTTTACGCCCGATAATTATTCATCTCCGCAAACTATACAGGTAATGGCTATAAACGATTGCAGTGCAGATGGCACAGCAAATCTCAACATCTCGCTTTCAAGCGTAGAATCTACAGATACTGAATTTTCGTCCATTCAAAACTTAGATATCCCAGTTACGGTTAACGATAGCTCAGACAGCAATCCGAATATTATTTTTTATGCCCCATCAGAAATCATAACATCAGAACTTGGTACAACTTCCTTTTTTAAGGCAAAATTATCTTGCCCCCCTTTGCCTGATAACAATGTTATAGTTCCTCTTGAGAATAGCGATAATGCCGAGGCTGTTCTCGATAAGTCATCAATCTTATTTACGTCTTCAAATTATAACGATTACCAGACTGTGACAATAACCGGACTTTCAGACTGCATGCTTGATAACGATAAAGACTACACGATTCGCACAAGAAATGTTTATACAGAATTGGTTACCGGTTCTGTAGAGCCTCTTGACGAAAGATTTAATCGCTATCATGATACCAATACAATGGCCGCAGGAGAATCGAGAAGATATACTTCAATTACAGGAAAGAATCTGAATGTGGCCGTAGAAAATGATCTCGTTCTAAATGTTCCTATAGGAGGAATGAACATGGAACTCGACTATTTAACAAGTCATCCTGATGAATTTCTATCTTTCTCATTGTCTTTATCATGCCCGATTATAGCCCCGTTATATTTCAGCTTTATGTCTACAGGCAATTTTGCCGAAGTAATCAACACCCCTTCAGGAAATAATTTTATTACTTTTGATTCTGGCACCTGGTCAACGCCCCAAAGCGTACTAATGCGCTTAAATCAGACGATGGCCACAGAACCGGCGTTATTGCCCGCATCCCCCTACGAAATTTCAATTTATGAATCGACAGCCGACAATATAAATCCGCAGCCAATAAACCCGTCAACTTATTCCGAAAAAATATTAAATGTTAATTTATATGTAATACAATAAGGATTTAAACATGAAAATGAAAAAAAGAATAACTTTAACGCAAATTATATTCGCCTTTTTGTGGATATCGATGTATTCATCGACTCTTTTTGCTGTTTCGCAAAAAAGAGTTCTTGTAATGACATTTAAAAATATGTCACGCGATTCTAATTATAATTATCTTGAGCCGTCTATTACTGATGCTGTTATTGAGAAATTAAAAGAAAACTTTGTTTTCGAAAACTTTGAAGAAAAAGAATGGAAGCTTCTTGCAAAAAATAATTTCTTTTTTGAAGATAGTTTTCATACCCCAACAATTGGAATGCAGCTTGGTCTTTTAGGAACTCAGGATATCGTCATTGGCGGAGGTTTTACCATAGATAACCAGAAAATTATCACCAAGGTTCATATCTTGGGGATGGCCGAAAAAAAAATAATCAAACAATTTGATATAACAGGTTTCGCCGACAACAGAATATGGGACAGTATTGCCGAAATCGCTTCGACAATCGCCGAAGCGGCTAAAGATGTTTTGCCAAATGAAGATGAATGGTCGGGCATTGCGATACAGGGCAATAACCAGATTGGTATATCTGCAAATATTTCGCCGCTTTCTTTTCCCGCTGAACGAACTGCGCCCTTGCCCAGCCTGGAACCTTTTTCTATAAATCCCAATGATTTTCCTCTATTATTCAGATTCTCGCTTGACTACATGCGTATGGATGTCTTACTTAATGATTTAACAGCATGGGTCAGTCTCAGCTATTTAACGTCAACGCGGGAATTCGAAGCAGAAAATCACTCTCCGGATATTTCAACTGTACACGCGACGCTGGACGCTTTTCATCTTAGCGGCGGCTTGGGTTATAGAGCTTATAAATTTAGAAGTTTTTACGTTATTCCACGCATAGGCGCAGGGTTTTATGTGGGTAAACTTGCCGTTGACTTTTCAACTTTAAACGTAGCTCCCTCTGCGCCTTCGGGAGATACTGACTTAGACCTTATTGACGGTTATGTTTCAGGAATATCTACGGAAATCGCGTTGATTTTGGGATACCAATTTTTGCCCTATTTAACGGCTGAATTAAAAAATGAATATAGTTATATTTTTTTAGATAACCATTCTTATTCAAACTACTTTTTCTCTCTGGGGTTAGCGGCTAAGTATTAGTCACTACTTTGACTAATACAATAAATTTAAAAGAGCGATGTGCTTTTTAATGCGCCTAAGCTGTATAATTATATTATTTCGCAATCAAATATCTTGTCACAGACGGAATCTTGCAAATTTTATCTTCTTTATAACTTGTAAGCGTTTCGGGAACGTCAATGTTTTTATTTTTCATCATGGCAATTACCTCTTTCGGGCCGCCGAATAAATCTACCCAGGCCGAAGGCGGCATCCATGAAAACCCGTGGGCCATTACCTTATCAATTTCATCAATACCGTATTCTAAAGGCGTCGCTTCGCCGATAAGAGAGAAGCTGTAAGAAATATAATTTAATATAAAATAGCGTATTATCTTTGCCTCTTCGCTTACGTTGTTCTTAATGGCGTCTGCCGCTAAATGATAATCGGCTTCTCTGATAAAAGATTTTATTTTCTCGACAAAATCAAGCTTTACTTTTTTATGCGGTTCATATTTAAAGTTTTGTAAATTTAATGTAAACTTTTTGTTTTCAGTATCTCTTTTAAATAATCCGGATTTTGTTTTTCTGCCGAGTATATTTTGTTCGAACATTTTCTGCGCGAAACCGGGCAGCTTAAAAGTGTCATGTTTTCTATCGTTAGTCAATTGATATATATTATCTACAACAGCTTTATGCACATCCATACCTACGAGATCAACGGTAGCTAAAGGCGGCATAGCCCTGCCGGTATGCGCCCCTAACAGATAATCGGTTTTTTCTAAACCGTGCGTTTCGGCAAAAATAAGGGCCTCGTTTAAAAACTGAAAGCCAATTCTGTTACCGGCGAAAGCCGGGGTGTCGTTTGTAATCACGTTCTTTCTTCGAAGTTTTTTCTCGCAGAACTCGTAAATAAAATTCTTAACTTCTTCGGCGGCGTTTTTATGATAAATAATTTCATTGGCCAGCAAAACCCCCGGAGGGTTATAAAAATGAACTCCCGCGAAATGCCGCTGAAAATCTTCGCTTCTTTCTTCGGCCAGGTTTTCAATAGAAAGCCCTGACGATACGGTTGATACGATAGAGCCTTTTTTTCTATATTCGTCAATCTTCTCAAACATCGATTTTTTCAAGCTTAAATCTTCTTTAACGGCTTCGAAAACCCAATCGCAGTCTTTTAAGAATTCTTTCATGTCTTCAAAGGTCTTCTTTTCAATATGATCGCGAATAGTATCTGATCTTACCTGCCTAACGGCCCGTTCAACGCCGCCTTCTACTTCTTTATTATCAAGACCGAAAAAAATTACAGGTATTCCGGCAGAGGCGAAGATACCTCCGCAAAGAGAGCCCATGGTTCCGCCGCCCCCTATGATTGCCGCTTTTTTTATCTGATAACCCATTTTATTGTATAATGATAATCAACTATATGAATTTATATATTTCAATTCAAATGAACAATAATAATTTACAAATTAATCCAAAATAATCTTCTAAAAAAGCGGTATCAATTTATTTTCAAGCGCCGACCAAATTTAGTAATTAACATTAAAAAAGGCTCATGGCTTAACGAAAAAATATAAAAATAAAAAATTGCCGCTATGTTACCAAGCTATATATTAGTAACGATACTCAATGAAAAGAAATAAACAAAAATATAAATTAGCTTTAATTTTATGTTCTTTATTAACAGCTGAATCGATTTACGGCGAACAAATTGAAAAACATTCTAACACAAACGAATATACGGTTGATTACAAAGGCCCCAATGATAAAGAAGACCAAGGCTCGCCCTTTGCCGCCGCGTTTCTTGATTTAATTATTCCCGGATACGGAATGTTCAAGACAGAAGAATATGAATGGGGAATTTGGTATATCTCTTTGAAAGCAGTAGGGGCTTTTTGGGCATATAATTTATATAATGATTATCTATATAAAAATTCAATTTATAAAGCGGCTGACATAAAACAGAAAAATGAACCGGGTACTTTGTATTTTTTTGACCCAGTATATAAAAATGAATCATACAGCGCGACTGAACTAAAAAGTCGAGCTGAATCAGCGTTATTATTATTTGCATACTCAATCATATTTGAAACCGCGATTTTTGCCATTAGCTCATACCATAGCTACAAAAACGCTTTTAAAGAATCAAAAAGCGGCGTACCGTTTTATAACCTGAAAATTGACGAATCAAATAATGTTTCAAAAATAAGAAAGAATACATATATAGTTATAGGATGGAAAAAAGCTTTCTATATTTAAAAATTTTTTTCGTTTTCAACGCTTTCATCTGGAATATGATCAATGCTCAAGGCGGCCACAGCCATAGGAAGTTCATAGGTAGAAAGAGCCCGCGCTGTTTGAATTAGCTCGCTGCCTTTCCATAGTTTAATTAAATAACCGCTGCCCGAGCGATAAAAATAAAAAATATAATCGGCGCCTTGACTTTCTAAATATTCTAGCTTATTACTTCTTTCTTTATTCGCTTCAGCGATACAGAAACCTATCATTTCATAATTTATTTTTCCCGCCAGTAAAACTGTAATTTTCTTTTGGGAGTCTTTTTTTTTGAGAGAATCTTCAGAAACCGTCTGATTAATTGTCTGACAGTTCAAAAATACGAATACCAGAATAAGAACTGTCTGTTTCAAAAGTGCCGTCATATATAAGTATAATTTCGGTCGATTTATCGGGTTCGGTAATAAAATAATGTTCTCCTGTTAATTTTCTGATTAGATCAAGCCCTCTACCGTCTAAAGTGACCATGTCGGTGATATCTTCTCCCTTTTCAAACGAATCTTCTAACATGATATGCTGTTTATACGCCGCATATAGAGGCTCTATTATTTTATCATGGCAAAGTTTTCCGCAGAAATCTCTTACCGAGATGCCAACTTTATCGTTAACAACGCCATATTCGACAACTACCTTATATGGCTCTGGCAAGTCGACCGGAATTCCTTCTTTTTTTTCGGCGCTGAATCCGTGAGAGTGGTATATGGCATTTGTGAGTATTTCTTGTAATACAAGATAAATTTCCATACGTTTATCGGCGCTATAGACATTATCGTTTGTGATATCAATAATACCCTTGATCACCTCTTTTACCTGACTAGAAGAACGAATTTCTTTGATATGCGTTTTCTCTAAACCTGGCAAATAATTCTGCAAACCAAATAAATTATTCTTGTTTAAATTCAAATTCTTGTCAAGAACAAGAAGAAGCTCTGACGCTTTAATAGGTTTATTTAGAACCTGCATAATTTTATACTTTAAGACAATATCAAGATATTTACTTACATCATCGTCTGTGCACAAGATTACCGGAATGCTTGACTTTTTTTTGATTTTTTCAAGAATATTCTCTTTTGCTGTTTTTACAATCTGTACATCGATTATTGCTATTTCAATACCATCTTCGTCTATGCTTTTCAATATATCGTTTTCTTCTACTGCGCAAAAACAATTATATCCCGATTTTGTCAAAATAGACTTTATGATATCGCGATAAATAGAATCTGGCTCTGATAATAAGACATTTCTATTCATTTGTATTAGAATAAAAGATAATTCCAAAGAGTCAAGTACAATTTTTCTTGACAAACTGATAAATTATTTCATTTTTAATCATGCGAAAATATTTCTTAATAATTTCTATGATTTCAATCTTATTAACTTATCAAATATCGGCGAAAGAAGAAAAGAAAGAAAATAAATATAAAGTTTCAGATGAGACGAAAAAAAATATCAAGAAAAATATCAAACAAGGCAAAAAATCGGCTTTAAGCATTTGGGATAGTATTAAAGAAGCTGTATCAGACGAAAGCGACAACAAAAAGAAAAAGAAGAAAAAATAAATTAATTATCAATTACTTGGGGCCAATTCTTAGATTTTATTATGGTAAAATCCTGAGAGTTGGTTGATTCTAAAAATAAATATTCAATGCCGTCTTTATCTAATAAAGAAATACTCTCTCGGCCTAAAACCAAAGCCATTGTCGCCAATGCGTCGGCCTGCATACAAGATTTGGCTATAATTGAAACTGAAACTATTTTATGTTCTGTAGGATATCCTGTTTTGCCGTTTAATATATGACTGAACGTTTTATCTTCAATTGTAAAATAATTTCTATATGTACCGCTGGTCGCTAACGCCTTATCTGTTATTTCAACCACAGATAAAACTTCGTCTAAAGCCGCCTTTTTATCGGGAAGATTGATTCCCGCCCTCCAGTTTTTTTCAGAGTTTGACACGCCAGCAGTTACAATTTCTCCGCCAATTTCTACAAGATAATTAATCCAGCCTTCTTTTTTGATTAATCTGGCAATCTCGTCTACAGCATGCCCTTTTGCTATTGAAGATAAATTAATTTGAATATCCGGATTTATTTTTCTAACAAAATACTTATCTTCTTTATTAATTAAAACTATTTTTTTATAACCGGTATTTTCTTTTATCTTTAGAATCTCTTGTTTTGAAGGCAATTTCGCATTTTTTTTATCTTTTGAACCAAAGCCCCAAAAATCGACCAAAGGTCCAATTGTTACATCATATGTTCCGTCTGATAATTTTGATATAGATAACGCTTCTTTTATTACCATATACAGAGTTTTTGATATTTCAATTGGTTTTGTTGTTTTAACAGAATTGATTTTTGAAAGTTCTGAATTCTTATCAAACGTTGAATATATCTGATTTAATTTTTTTAATTTATTTTCAATCATAGAAGGCAGGTTTTCGTTATTTTGTCCCTGTCTTTTTTGGGGTATATTGTGCCACTTTGCGGTAAAAGAAGTTCCCATTGTGGTTCCTTTATAGACGCCGCCTTTATATTCAGCGGCGCCGCCGCAAACATAGATATTTAAAAATGATAAGAAAATTAATAAAATATTCAATTTATATATTAATACTTTCATGTTTTTTTCTTAATAATTGCGTTAAGGGGCCTGAGATGTTCTGGTTATTTTTGCTTCGCCAGAGCGACGGCTTGAATCGTCGGCTAGAGACATTTAATTATACTTTTTTGCTCGCTCTATCCACTTTTCAATCTTTTTTTCATTCATATCAAGCGGCTTTCCGGGATGTATTATTTTAACGGGACATTTTTCGGCAGCCTTTACAATATCTCTGAAAGAACCAGCCTTCGGATCTTTGACATAAGCCTGCTTTTTATCATTATAAGCAAATATCCGGCTGTTAATGATCAAACATTCATTACATGCTGTGCATAATTCTGTGTCAATATAAGCTTCATCCATAATTTTATGATAATTTTCATATATACTATATTATTTATTTCTAATATAGTCAAGTAATTAATATTTTTTTGCGATTTTTTATTAGAATGGCAGTCGGAAAGGATATCTTTTTAAATATTTTTATAAAGAATCGTATACGCGTATTCTTTATAAAAAAGATACCTTTTATTTGATTTATTCGATGTCCCTCCCAACCACGATTTTTTTGATGAGAACAGGTTGGATTCTTATATTAAAAAAATACCAACCTCAACGGTCATGGTAAAGAGAGGAAAATTATTTAATTAAATTTCTCTCCGCGTTTCTTCCATTTTTCAACGTCTTTTTCTGACGAATCCCATGGAAGCCCGGGATGAATGATCTTCACAGGACATTTTTCGGCAGCTTTAACCAGGTCTCTGTAAGGCCCGCCTTTCGCGTTTTTAATGACAACCTGCTTATTACCATCGTAAACAAAAATACTTTTATTTACCATAATACATTCGTCACAAGCGGTGCATAATTCAGTTTCAACCCATGCTTCTTCAGAAGCTTGGCCTGTGTCTGCCGCAGGCTCTTTAGCCGCCGATGCGCTCGCTGAAGCCGAAACAACAGCCGGCTTAGAAACGGCGGCAGGCATCATGTCTGAAAGACCGGTAAGTTTCATTGCCAGGTTTCTCATGGCGCCGGTTACCGCTTCTTTGGTTTTTTGCTGCATTTCTGCCGTCATTTTCGCTTTCACATCATTTACGGCCTTATCTTTTTCGTCTGCCAAAGCCTCTTTTGTTTTTTGCTCAATTTCAATAACAAAAGGATTTCTAACGCCTGCAAGCTGCTGGAAGGTTTTCCATAAGTGAAATTTATCGGTCGTTAGAGCGACAACATTTTTAGGTACAATATATTTTTTTATTTTATTATCGCCGTTTATAGCGTGTATAACGGGAACCTTTTGAACTCGGTTTTCATAATTTAAATTTAAATATTCATATAAAGTTACATGCTTTCCCGCTTTTTCTTCTTTAAGAAGCTCATATTCCTTTTCAAAACCGCCTATGCTTTTTACAAAATCGGCAAAGGTAAATGAATACGCTTCTGACGATTTCTCGCCTGAACCTGAAACAAATGCGACAGTTGAGTTTGGCGCGTACGCCTCTAATTCGGGATTCATTGAAATATCAAGACACTTTACAAAATCAGCGCTTTTATCGGGGTCATAAACAAGATGAGTAAAAGTACGCGATTTAAGAGCAAGCTCAGCCTGTTTTTTCAGCTCTTCTTGCGAAGAAGCGTTCGCAGAAAATATCGAAATTAAAGCGGGTCTACCCGAAGCAATTCCTGAAGCAATTGCAGAATTCAAGCTTTCAGAAAGAGCAATTGAACCCTGCGCCACAAAAATCTTTCTGAGCGAAACGCCAAGAAAACCTAAATCAGGATGCAGTTTCAATGCGGCCGCTCTGCCTGTTATGCCTTCGCCTTCTTCAATAAATGAATCTTGAAGCATACACAGTTTAACCGGTCTGCCTAGCGAAATTAGTTTTACAATATCGCCCAAATCATGCGTTTCATCGGAACTTTGCGCGAAAATAATATATGGCGTACAAAACGAAATCTCTTCGTCATTCATTTTCTTCCAGTCAAAGTTTTTAAAAAACTTATCATGAACTTCTTCGTTATAATGCGCTTTGACTTCAAGATTACCAATTCTATATTGCTTGATTAAGTCGCTATTTTGATTCAAATGCTTTTCCACTGAATCGATTATGGAGTTTGCGTCATTTTTTAAATCTTCAAATACGGGTTTTGCAGAAGCTTCGGCATATTCTTTAACGGCTTTTGTTAAGGCGGCATGGGCCGATTTTACTCTTTTAAATCGGCTTTCAGGCATGGCCCTTTTGTCGTCTCCTTTTGATAAAACAGACGCCAATTTTTTTTCGTCGATACTATTTATGGTAAATTCGCCAAGAGCTTTTTTCAGCTTTGCTTCGTCTTTATGCTCTTCGCGATAATAATTTTCTGTATCAATGATATTTTTAAGTTTTAACGCCGTTTCGTTAAACTTCTGAGAAATTTCAGAACACTGGCTTTTCCAGTATTCGTTTACGGCATTTTTTACATATTCTTTCATTATCATATTAATCTCCGAACTTCTATTTTGCCCAACTTTATTTAAATGGTATACTTATCCAGTTCTTCATTCAGTCTTACGACTTTTTCTTCGGGCGTTATTTTATCAGCCGTAGCGTGCAGACTTTCTTCATAAGTCGGTATGCTTGGGTTATGATATAGGAGCCCCAACGGACTGCTGGTTTCTTCCATCATGGCAATTTTTTTAGCCGCGTCTAAATCTTTGCAATTATGATCGATAACCGGAGCCATTTTTTCAAACACTTTATCTACCGGAATACCGTTTTCATCGCGCAGGAATGTAAAAGGAGCCTTTACTTTGCCGTCTTGACCAAAAGCCTGAGGAGAGAAAATAGGACACTTCTGCAAAACTCTTACAAACGAAGTTCCTTTATGGTTCCAGGCCGCTTTTATCGTTTTATCAAGATGCCCCGGGGTCCAGCTTGCTGTCTGCGCAAGAAAAGAAGTATTGGTAATACCAAGCATTACACTTAAAACATTCATTTCTTTTAAAACAGCGCCATGAGGCGTGGTATTTGTTGAAGTACCGCAATGAGTTGTCGGCGATACCTGATTTTTTGTTAAAGCGTATATTTCATTATCCATTACGATTACTGTCAGATCAGTATTGTACCTCATGCTATGCAGCCAGTGACCGCCGCCGATACTAAAGCAGTCGCCGTCGCCCATGGTAACCAGAACTTTCAAATCTGGCCGGCCAAGTTTTACGCCTGTAGCAATCGTCATGGCGCGTCCGTGAATTCCGTGAAAACCGTAAGTGTTTAAATAATGAGGAAAACGGCTTGAACAACCAATACCCGATACGGCTACAACCGATTCAGGCGCTACCTGATCGTCTCTTAGCAGTTTTTGAACCGACGATAAAATCCCGAAATCGCCGCACCCTTTACACCATCTGGGTACGTCGCCCTCGTAGTCTTCAAGCGTGTATGTCTTTAACTCACACTGTTCTTCAATATATTCTTCTAATTGTAATGCTTCCATGATATATGCTCCTTATAGTCTTATTTTTGCGCCAGTCTTTTACTTAACGCGTCATAAATTTCCATTGGCATTAACGGTCTGCCGTAAACTCTTGTAAAACAATCAACGTCAACAAGAGTATGCGATCGTAACAGCATTGAAAGCTGGCTGTAACGTCTTGTGTCTTCATTAACCATTGGGTCGTCCCAGTCGTCGCTGTAATTTAATTCAACAACCATGACCTTTTTATATTTTGAAAAGATTTCTTTAAGCCCGGGAGGAAAAGGAGATAAGAATTGTAAACTAATCGCGCCTACTTTTTTACCTTCTTTTCTTAAGTTATCAACAGCCTCATCAATAGGGCCTTTTAGGCTTCCCCAGCTTACTACCAGCAAGTCGCCTTCTTTATCGCCGTAGACTTCAGGTTTCTTTAATGATTTCTGTAAGGTCATTAACTTACGGCTTCTCATTCTGTGAGCTTTCTGGTTCATATCGGGATCATGATTCACCTTGCCTTCAGGCGAGTGATTCAATGAAGTTGTTCTGCACATGCCGCCCGGCTGACCAGGAATGATTCTTCTTGAAAGACCGGTTTCTTCGTCCCAGTCATAAGGCTTGGTACCCACAGGTATGGGGCTCATATCCATCGGCGGAGGGAACGATTCTGTACTTAGCTTTGGCCTCGGATATAGCTGCGTGCCTGTCGCCAAATTCGCGTCTGTTAAAACAATAACAAGCATTCTGAATTCTTCGGCAATCTTTCTCGCTGTAATCATCACATGATAACACTCTTCAATATCGGTAGGCGCCATAATAACTTTTGGAGCGTCTCCCGGCGTTGAAAATAAAGACGATAATAAATCGCCCTGCTCAATTTTTGTGGGAAGCCCCGTACTAGGACCTCCTCTTTGGACATTAACAACAACCAACGGAGTTTCAGTCATTACGGTTAATCCTAAAAATTCTGTTTTTAGGGCCATACCGGGGCCTGATGTAATAGTAAGAGTTGTTCTGCCGGCATAATAGCTTCCCAGGGCAACGCCGATAGCCGCTATTTCGTCTTCTGCCTGATGAACGATACCGCCCATTCTGCCAAAATATTCTGATAAAGCGTGCGTCGCCGAAGTCGCCGGTGTAATCGGATACATTGAACAATGCTCAAAACCGGCCGCTACCGCCCCAAGAGCTACTGCCTCGTTACCGTTCATGGCAACCATAGGCACTTTAAAAGGAGTCGATTCTATAACATATTGAAAATTAATTGTTTCTTTAGCAAGCTCATAACCCAAAGTAAGAAGAGCCACATTGTTATCTTGTATCTCTTTTGATTTTTTCTTGAAAATTGATCGAATTTCATCGGCCAAGATATCCATATCTCTCGTATATAAATAACCAAGCATACCTAGAGCGACCATGTTCTTGCCTCTCTGAGGATTATCAATTAAGGTCATGGTTTTTTCTTCGATAGGAACTTCATAAATATCTGCGCCTTTCGCTTTCAGCTCGTCTAAAATTTCGCGGTACTGCTTTCTTATGGTCTCGTCAGGGTCATTTGCCCATTTATTATCAATAATAACTACAACATCGTCGGCAAGCATCTTTCCCTTGATTCTTGATAAAAGATTCATTTCATTAAAAGCTACCACTACATTCGTCAAATTACCCCCGTTTGTAACGGTCTTTGACGATAATCGAATTCGGTTACCGCTTGTACTGCCCATCGTATGGGGCGGAGGCTGAATTTCAGAAGGTATAATTTCTACTGTCCAAAGGCTGTTACCCATCTTGGCAGATACTTTGGCAAACGAGACAGCCGCTTTTTGCGCTCCCTCTCCCGCATCGCAAACAAATTCTACGATATGTTCATCTAATTTGATTTTTTTTGATTCTTTCATAGTTAACACTCCGTGGTGGGGCATTTATATATTATGAAACTGTCTGTCAATTTATATACCCCAATAATCAACCTATTTTTTTTTAGAAATTCTATCTGATTCAATAACTTGACAAGACAAATAATAATCGCTTTAGGTCTTGTATATTAAAATAAATATCAAATGCTAAACTCAAAAACATTTATCATTAAGTTAAGACAACTGGCCAAGGCCAGAACTCCAAAAAGAATTTATTTTTATTCAATTATTGTCGGTATAATATCAGGCTTCTCGGCCCTTGGCTTTTTTTATCTGGTGTCTCTTGCCGAGAATTTTACTTTTATTACTCTTGCGGGAATCGACATGGGAGCCGCCGCAGGCGAGGCCCACTCTGTTCATGAAACTTTAACCTTCAGGCCGATTGTATTCTTTCTTCTGCCTGTTATAGGGGCCCTGATATCGGGCCTGTTGGTTTACTATCTGGCGCCTGAAGCGGGAGGGGCCGGTACTGACGCGATGATTGAATGTTTTCATGAAAGAGAGGGGCTTGTTAAAACAAGAACGCCTTTTGTTAAAACCCTGGCGACCATCTCTATTTTATCAGGAGGCGGAAGCGCAGGCAAAGAAGGCCCCATATCGCAGGTAGGCTCTGCCATAGGTTCTCTTTTCGCGCAATATTTAGGTTTAGGCGAAAGAGCAAGGCGCGCTTTGTTTTTAGCGGGAATGGCCGGAGCATTAGGGGCAATCTTCAGGGCCCCGATAGGAGCCGCAATAACGGCGGTAGAGGTTTTGTATAAAGAAGATTTTGAATCTGACAGCTTAATACCCTGTATCTTGTCTTCAATCACCGGATATTTTGTTTTTACCTCTATTCACGGAATGGATCATATTTTTCAACTGCCTGCGCAATCATTTTCTGGCTGGTACTCGTTATTTTTTTACACGGCTCTTGGTCTGGCATGCATGGTGTTCGGGGCCTTTTTTGTGAAGATGTATCATTCTATCAATAAAATATCTTTTAAAATCAATCTTCCCTTTTATATCAAAGTTACAATTGGCGGTTTTTTAGTCGGATGTATCGGTCTTATTTCTTACGACAGTATCGGCAGCGGTTTTGGATTTCTTCAAAAACTGATGGAAGGCGAATCAAATATAAAATCAGGCAGTCTTTTAAGCGGCATTTTTCTAAAGAATAATCAAGAAAATCATTTTTTATCATTAATAATCTTTCTTCTTGCGGTAGTCATATTAAAAATTTTGGCAACCTCTTTTACAATCGGAACAGGCGGCTCTGGCGGGGTGTTCGGTCCGTCTCTTGTAATCGGGGGAACAATCGGAGCCATAGTAGGCTTAACCGCAAATCATTACTACCCAGAAATTGTTCCTTCATATATTCCATTTGTGGTTGTGGGCATGGGAGGTTTTTTTGCCGGCGTGGCCAACGCCCCGATAGCCGCCATGATTATGGTTTCAGAACTTACGGGAAGTTATGAGCTTTTAGCGCCTCTTTCTATTGTTTCGCTTATCGCCATCATATTTTCAAATCAGTTTAATATTTATCCGGGGCAGAGAATTAATAAATTTGAATCGCCCGCTCACCGCTGGGATATGACGACAGATTTACTGATACACATGAAAGTTGAACAGTATCTTGACAAAACCCGCGATACCGCAATTCTTGGGTCAAATATATCTTTAAGAAAAACATATAAGATTTCTGACAAAATCAGCCAGACAGATTTTCTTATTAAAGACGAGACAAGCGCTTATAAGGGAATTTTTTCTCTGCGTCTTTTAACTCCAAAACAAAAACAAACCCTGCCTAAGAGCGATAAACCAGTGATAGATTATATTAATACATCTATACCCGCGCTTAAATTAACAGACAGCCTTTCAAGGGGCCTTGATATTCTTCTGAATTATGATACCGACAAGGTAGCCGTCGTTAAAGAAAACGATACTTTAACAGGGTACTTAACCTTTAAAGATATTTTACACGCTTATCATAAGATGGTTAATAAGAAATCGGTTAAAAAATAAATGATTTGATTTAAAGCTTGGCCTTGCCGCAGTCGTCAGATATGGCGCAAAATCCGCAGCCTTTTTTTTCTGTTTCTTCTTCGCAGTCGTCCATCATTTTTTCATATTTTTCTGGCACATGTTTTTTGCTGAGCCTCAACAATAAAAACCAAAGCGTAACCAAAGCCGGCAAGGCAAGTATTGCTATTAAATACTTAATAAGCACTCTTTAGCCGCCAAGCCCCGCAAAGCCCATAAACGATACCGACATGATACCGGCTATCATTAAGGTCAAAGCGGCTCCTTTTATTATATTGGGCACAGAAGCTAAATCAAGCTCTTCTCTAAGACCGGCCATAATAACAAGGGCCAATGTAAAACCGGCCCCGGCGCCAAAAGAATAAATAATTGATTGTAAAAAACTATATTCTCTGTTTGTTTGAAACAAGGCAACGCCTAAAATGGCGCAGTTTGTAGTAATCAAAGGCAAGAAAATACCAAGCGCTTTAAACAAAGCCGGACTCATTTTTTTAATAAACATTTCAACAAACTGTACCGTAGAGGCAATGATCACAATATAGCAAATAAGCTGCAAAAACAAAGCGTCAACGCTGACCAGTAATGAATGAATGCCGTATGCGCTGACAGAAGCTACAAACATAACAAAAGTAACCGCGCCCCCCATTCTGGTGGCGGTTGCCAGCTTTCCCGATACGCCAAGAAAAGGGCATATGCCTAAAAAGTAAGCTAATACAAAGTTGTTTATTAAAAAAGAGCTTAAAAATATATAACCTAACGAATCTGTATTCATTTTAGTTTTCCTTTTTCTTTAATTTTTGCTGTATTGAATTAAATACCAGCAAAAGAAGGCCGAGAGCAAAAAATCCGCCCCCCGGTAAAATCATAATAACCCATGGCTCGTAATTTTCGCTGAATACAGGAATTTCTGCAAACGTTCCGTTTCCCAGTATTTCTCTGACAGCGCCCATACAAAAAATAGCAAATATAAAACCGACCCCTACGCCAAAAGCTTGTATTAAAGCTTTGCCCAACGTATTTTTTGAAGAAAACGCTTCTGCGGTTCCTAAAATCATACAGTTAACCACAATCAGGGCAATAAAAGCTCCCAGATTTTTATAGACTTCAAGACTAATCGCCTGAATCAGGTATTCGGCCATGGTAACGAAAGTAGCGATAATTAAAATATAAGCGGCAATTCGAACCTGTTTAGGTATTACTTTTCTTAATAGCGAAACTAAAGCCGCAGACATCATTAGAACAAATAATGTAGCGAGCCCCATCGCTAATGAATTATAAACCGAATTTGAAACAGCCAATACGGGACACATGCCCAAAAGCTGAACAAATACCGGATTTTCTTTCCAGAGAGGCTTTATAAATGAATCAAAAGTTTTTGCGCTCATATTTTTTCCTTCTTGTTAATTTGCCCTTGGCGGCATTAAATTTTGAAGATTCTGCTGAATCACCGGTATTTTTTCTTTTGTGCTTTCATGTAAAATTCTACCAATAGCTTTTGAGGTAATTGTAGCTCCGGTAATTGTATCAATCTGCCACTTTTCTGTTTTTTCTCCCTTCTTTACGGTTTGAATAAGATTGACCAGCGATTTTTTATCATCAGTAACCTTAACGTCAAGCTCGTCAAAGTTTTTTAGGAACTGAGGATCTTTTTCAATTTTATCGCCTAAGCCCGGAGTCTCTTTTGTCTCTAAAACAAGATGGCCGACTATCGCTTCTTTTTCAATAGAATATCCGTATAAAACCTTAATAACATCGGCAAAACCCATACCGGCCGCCTGTATGGCAAAACCGATTAGTTTACCCGAGTCGTCATAGCAGGCAAAATATGCATCGGGCGTTTCTTGTTCATTGGGAATTTTTTCAAGTTTACCGTCTTTGTTTACAAACTTTTGAAAATCTTTTGTGCCGTCTAAAACCTTAAAAATAGAAGCTTTTAAAAACTCGGCTTTATTGATTTTAATAATAGGAAAAGTAAGCTGGTAGACAAGAACGATCAATAAGCCCGATAAAGTGGCTACGCCCGCAAGGGCTCTAACCATAACAAATGTTGAAGGACCTTTTACATGCTCTGTACTCATTTTACTTTGCCCCCGCTTTTTTTGTACCGTAAACTCTCGGCTTGGTCAAAATGTTAAAAATAGGCGCCAGCGAATTGCCCAATAAAATAGCGAACATGACGCCTTCAGGCAGACCGCCCCATACCCGAATTACATAAATTAAAATTCCTATCATTATTGCGTAAAGCCATGTTCCTAAAGAAGTAACGGGAGACGTTACCATATCGGTTGCCATAAAAACGGCCCCAATCATAAGACCGCCCGAAAAAAGCATAAACATGGCAGAGGGATATTTTTCAGGGTTAATTAAGTTAAATATTACGCTTAAAAGAATAACCGCGGCAAAAATACCGGCTGGTATTCTCCAGTCTAACATTTTTCGTACAGCAAGATACATTCCGCATAATAAAATCAAAAGACCGCCTGTTTCTCCTAAAGAACCGTCTGTTTGACCAAAAATAAGATTCGCCACTTCTGTCGATTTTTGTTCAAACTTAAAAGCGGCCAATGGCGTGGCCCCTGAAACAGAATCGACCGTGGGTTTGGCAAAAGGAAACGCTAAATTTGACGAAAAGAAACTGGTGAATCTATCTGCCTGAAAAGACGGGTGCCATGTTGAAATTGAAACAGGAAAGGCCGCCTGAAGAAAGCCTCTTCCCACGAGGGCCGGATTATAGACATTAAACCCAAGACCGCCGAAAAGGTATTTTCCCAAAGCGATAGATACAATGCCGCCCAAGGCCGCCATCCAGATAGGAAAGCCGGGAGGCAGCGTTAAGCCCAGCAACAGGCCGGTTATGACAGCCGAATAATCGCCCACCGTGCTTTCTTTTTTTTCAATAAGATCAATGACATATTCAGTTACGACAGAAAAAAAGGTTGTGGTAACAATAAGCGTCAAGGCGCTTATGCCAAAAGCGTATACCGCAAAAGCCGAAACCGGCAAAAGCGCAAATACGACATTGCGCATGATTTTTTTAACGTCGACGGGACGCTTTACATGGGGCGATGAACTGATATCAATTTTTAAAAACTTTGAATCCATTTTTATTATACCTTTTTTATTTTTTTCATCCTGCAATTGACTGCTGCTTGCGTTGTCTTCCTTCTCTTAAGACCTTTTTGGCGACCCTGAAATATTGTACCAGCGGAATGTTCGACGGGCAAACATATGTACAGCTGCCGCATTCAAAACAGTCGTTTAAATTATAGTCTTCGGCCATTTTGTCAAACTCATCGTTTCTCGCCAGAATGCCCAGTCTTGAAGGGTTTAAAAATAACGGGCAGGCATTGACGCACTCGCCGCATCGAATGCAAGGGTATACTTTTTGTTTTTTGGGCGCATGCTCTTCTTCTGTCATAACAAGAATGCCAGACGCCCCTTTAGTAATGGGCATTTCAAGATAAGCGGCGCTTTTACCCATCATGGGGCCGCCAAAAATAACATGCCTTGCCTTTTCATTGACGCCGGCATGTTTGAGCACAAACTCAAGAGGCGTGCCCATTGGTATGAGATAATTGCCGGGGTTATCGACTCCCTTGCCGCTTATGGTCACGACTCTTTCAATAAGGCCCTGCCCTTTCGGTAAAAGCTCTCCGATTTCTGAAACCGTGGCTATATTTGAAACCATAACGCCTATATCGGCAGGCAGACCGCCCGAGGGTATTTCTTTGTTTACCAGAGCTTTGGTAAGCATTTTTTCGGCGCCCTGCGGATATTTTGTTTTTAATACTTCTACTTTAACATACTTTACGGCAGAATCATCAACAGAAATAGCGTCTTTTAAAACTTGCGCCGCGTCTTTTTTATTATCTTCTATGCCAATAATGGTTTCTTTTGCGCCAAGGGCCTTCATCACAATTTTTATACCCCGAAGAATTCTCTTTGCCTGCTCGAGCATGACACGATAGTCAGATGTTAGATATGGTTCGCATTCGGCGCCGTTTATGATTAATGTTTGAACAGGTTTGTCTTTCGGGGGAGAAAATTTTACATGCGAAGGGAAAGCCGCCCCGCCAAGACCCACCATACCCATTTCTTGAACGGCTTTTACAATTTCTTCGGGCGTAAGAGAATCGGGTTCTACTTCTCGGCCGACAAGTACATTTTGATCAGAACCCGGATGAGGTTCAATTATAATTGAAGGCGACATCTTGCCGTCAAAATCAAGCATGGGCGCGATTTTTTTAATCACGCCCGTAGCGGGCGAATGCATGGGAACCGAAACAAATCCGTCGGCTTCGGCAATTTTCTGGCCCCTTTGAACCTCCTGCCCTTCTTTGACAATCGCCTTTGCCGGTTTGCCAATATGCTGGGCAAGATGTATCACAAGATAAGGCGCAAAAGGAAACCTTTTGATTGATTTATCTGCCGATATCTCTTTTTTTTCGGGCGGATGGATTCCGTGTTTGAATGAATTTGCCATGCTTTTTATTTGCCTCTAATCATTAAAAACTTTATATTCTCTTTCTTTTTATTATTCGGGTTTCTTAATTTCTACAGGGTTTTCGCCGCCGTTGCCTGAAGTCGACATTTCATAAAGAGAATTCGCAAATTTTTCAACCATTTCTGATTGTACTTTTTTTGTAATCGCTTCTTCGCTGACCGCTTCTTTATCAAGACCGGCTATCGATTTTAGCATTCTCCAGAACTGTCTTCTTTCGATGGTACTTTCTACTATAGCCGAAGAAACAATCACTCTGCCAAGGTTATTCTTTTTATCGACTGTCCATACAAAAGGGAACTTCTCGGCTTTCTCGTCTTCGTCAAGATCAAGGTATTCTTCAACAGGAACCATTTTATCGTCGTCCCATGTTTCGCGGGGAGCCTTCTTAAAATGTTTCTTAAAGCGTCCCTCGGTAAGGGCGAAATCGGCAAACGTCATTGGTATTTCCATTTCGGCGTCTTGCCCGTCGTCGTCTTTATACTTGAGCGTATAAGACGGCCAGTCGCTTTCCATTTCAGGGTTACCGTCAAGATCGAAACACTCTGCCGCAGTATCTCCGTTATCGGGATTATATTTAAATAAAGGATAACTTCTCGACTCAAGAGCCATTTTCGCCTGCAGTGTCGCCACATCGTCGGCAACGCCATGCTCTGGAGGGCAGGTCGTATACAGGTTAAAAATTGCCGGTCTTCTGATATTTAAGCCTTCAATAAAGCCCTCTATCATCTGCGCCACATGAGCCTGACTGCCCTGAAGAACATAGGTTGTTCTGTGGGCCATGCCTATAAGGCCAATTTCTTTTCTTACTTCTTCTTTACCCTGCTGAACTTTACCGTGCCACGCCATATCTGATATCTGACCTATAAAGCCCGAGGTACACGCCTGACCGCCGGTATTTGAATAAACCTGCGTATCTACAACCATAACTTTTACGGGTTTGCCGGTCATCATAAGACGCGACAGATTCTGAAAACCGATATCATACATCGCGCCGTCGCCGCCTACGGCCACAACGGGAGGACAAAGCAGAAATTCTTCGTCGGTAAAATTTTCCCACTTAAAGTAAGTAAAATCTTCTCTTTCATTGGGCATTACATTGTTTACAATTTCTTCGGCCTGTCTTATGAGCTTAAAGTTTTCGCCCATTTTTCTCATGTGGCCCTCAAAAATACCCAAGGCCATTGAAGGGCTGTCGTGAAACAGGTGGTTTGTCCACGGGAACGGATAAGGGTTTAACGGGAAAGTAGAACCCCATACCGAGGTACATCCGGTCGCGTTGATAAAGCCCGTATTGGCGCGGCCGTTTCCTGTTTGGCCGGTTGTATATTTCCATTTGATTTTTTCAAGACCTTTAATTAGCGAGGTCATCTCTTTGAGCCACTCTGCGTCAAGGGGCTTATTGTCAGGATTTAACTGCTTTGTTAAATCTGACATGGTAAATTCTTTATCTTTTAACGAATCAACCGCTTTTTCAAAAGTGTCTGTATTTTCTACATTTACGGCAAGAGCAGATTTTATTTGTTCTTTTAGCCCTTCGATTAAGCCGTCAATTTTTTCAATATGCGCACTTACCCTTGCCTGCATAAGAGCGGTAATGGTCGCCGTAAATAAATGTATAACCGTTTTCTCGGCGCATCCAAGGCAGGCGCCGTCGCCGCCAACCATTGACATATAAGCCTGCTTATCAAGAAGAAGCGTCTCAAGAGCGCCTATTCCCTCTTCAAGATTTTCAATTCTCATGTATTCGGGCTTTGTGTTCGGCAAGTCGACCCAGAAATCCCAGTTTTTCTTCAGCATATCAAGATTTTCTTCGCTTTGTTTTACGGGATATAAAGCCTCGTCGCCACAGACTTCGACGCATTCCATACAGGCTTTACAGGTATACGGATTTACGGTCACAGAAAGCAGACCGCCCGAACCTTTGGCCGATTTTTCTTTTGCGCTATAAAAAGGCGACGTTATGGCAAATGAAAAATCTAGTAAGATGTTTTCAACCGCCTCAAATTCTTTCTTCAACTCTTCTTTTTCAGAATCATTTAGCTTTACCGATTTTATGGTATCGTCAATAGCTTCTTTAATAAGATCTTTGACAGAATCTTTTTCTTTGGCCTGGGCCATAAGAGATTTTAATTTCGTCTCAACATTACGTATGGCTCTCTGCATGAATTTAAAAGAGGCCCCTTCTTTCTGGGCTTTTTTAACGGCAGTATCAAGAACGTCTTTTACGTCGTTAACCAGCCCCGGAATAGCCGTATCGGGGCAGACTGTCCAGCATTTGCCGCAGCCCGTACAGTTTTCAGAAACCCACACGGGAAACTCTCCGCGAATGCCCGACATATCGCGGTAAATACCCGTCGCAGCCGGAATTAAACTTAAACCCATAAAAGGATCAACCAGGTTATCGTTACCCTTGCCGGTTTTATAAAAATAACCGGTTTGCTCCCAGAAGCGGTGGATGTCGGTTAAAACAGAAGCGCTTGCCGGAATTAATTTCATGGCGTCTGGCATGGCGGCCTCTTGCTTGTCTTCGCCTGTTTCTTCTTGAAGTTCAGATTCTTTGATTTCAAATAGTTCGGTAAAGCCCCTGCGTACCACGCGCATATTATCTTCAACTACTCGCTTTCCTTTAGAGCCAAATTTATCCATAAGCTGTACTTCAATTGCTTTAAATAGCTTATCTTCATTTAACCCCGCGCTTTGCATGACGTCAGAAGCCGCAAAAAAACTTCCCTGAAATACAATACCCTGCATTCTAAACTGCAACTCAGGATCGGTCGCTTCTTCGCGGGCAATCTTAAATGCGTCAATGTAAAATACTTTATAGTTATTTTCTCTGATTACTTTCTGGTAATATTTCGGTATTGAGGCCCATACTTTCGAGGGGCTTTCAAGGTCGCTTTGAATAATAAAAATTCCGCCCTTTTTTAGACCCGTAAGAGGGTTTGAATGTTTAAAAACATTCGGGTCGGGCGAAAGAACAACATCTACGAAAATGTATTCGCAGTTTACTTTAATGGGCTCTGGAGCAACCGACAAGTAGTAAGTCGTAGGCTGACCTTTTTTCTCTGAACCGTATTTCGGGTTTGCTTTTACATAATAACCAAGCATATCAAACAGGGTCATGGCCAGATTTTTTCCCGTGGTCATGGCGCCCCATCCGCCTACTGAGTGCATTCTTACTGTAATTGCCCCTTCTGGCATTAAATTCGGATTTTCGCTGCCTCTGACAGAAAGCTTTTTCACGTTCGGATATTCTTTTTCAAGAGTTTCCATATGAATTTGCTGCTTAGGAGAATGCGCCTTTTCGCGTATAAAGTCTACTCCAAGATAAAACATTTTTTTATTATCGCCTTCTGGCTGCATATTTTCATAAGCGCCAATTAAACCCTCAGGCTGAAGGTCGCGGCTGCCCATACCAAACGAAGACGAATATAAAGGAGGCAAATCTTGCAGGCTTGTATAAGAAGCATACCCTTCATATGGGCCTTTGCCGCCTGAACGTCCATTTTCAAGAGCCTTGTTTAAGGCGGCTCTAACTTCTTTCATCAATGGCAAATCTTCGGCAAGAGGTTGATCAAGACGCTCTAAAATGGTAACGCCTTTTTTGCCTTTTAAGATAGCGCTGATTGCCTTACCGGGGAACGGTCTGAACATTGTCATATTGACAACGCCAATTTTTGCCTTGCGCGTTTTTCTCAGATAATCGGCTACCGATTCTGCCGTAGGAATCACGCTGCCCTGGCCTAAGAAAATATAATCGGCGTCGTCGACAAGATAGGTTTCTACCGGGCTGTAGGCGCGTCCGGTAAGTTCATAAAATTCTTGCATCGCCTTTTCTGCTATTTCTTCAATATGATCGAAAAAGTAAGGTCTTTGCGCGGCGACAGACTGCATATATGAATCTTGATTTTGCACCGTACCCGACATTACAGGGTTATCTACATCCCATAGCTCGGGAATTCTTCTTCTGGTCGCGCCATAAAGCATTCTCTGCGCGGGAGTGGGCGAATCGATAATATCGTCTGGTCTGCCCAAATATTCTTCAATGAGTTTACGCTCGGGCACTTTTAAATGCTCAATCTGATGAGTCGTTAAAAATCCATCCATACCCATGCCCCCGGGGTTTAACGAAAGCTCGGCAATTTTATGAGAGATAATATTCAAGTCGGCCGCCTGCTGTACGTTTTTCGCGAACAACAGAAAGAAACCGGTATCGTCAATCGAGTGATAATCGTCGTGCCCCGCATGAACGTTTAACGAGGCTTTTGTAATCGCGCGGCACCCGATGTTTAATATATAAGGAAGTCTTTTACCAACGGCGGCATAAAGCGATTCGTGCATATAAGCGATGCCCTGACCCGATGAAAAGTTAATGGCCCTTAAGCCGGTCATTGAAAGACCCGCCGTAACTGCGGCGGCCGCGTGCTCGCCTTCTGGCTCAATAAAAATAAGCGGCTTATTAGAAGTGTTCAAGTGACCGTTTGCCGTTTCAATGGCCCAAAACTCGCCCATCTGCGTAGACGGCGTAATAGGGTAGGCCCCCGCCGCGTCTGACGCCTCTCTTTCGCACATGATAACGGCCGTGTTGCCGTCAAGAGCAGCCCGGTATCCGGGATATTTAAAACCTTTTTTTTCGTCGTCTTTTTTAAATAATTTCATAATATTCTCCTAGTTGATAAATTCTTAAAATTCTTCTCATCCCATGGGAATGGACGATTTTCTAATAATTTTTTTCGCGTTTTTACCTTTAATACTTTCTGTATTATCTTTATTAAACCAGACAATGGCGCCTGTAGGGCACCTTTGAATGATATTTTCATTTGCTTTATGATTATGTTCAAAATTTATTACGGCAAGATTATTAACCATGTCAATAAGACCGGGCGAGGCATCCATGGCGCATCTGCCGCATCCTGTGCAGGCCACTTCGCATTCGTCTTCGGCCTCTTCGTTGGCCTGTAAATTCTTGCAGGCAACCCACAGTTTATGGCTCATAGGCTGAATAGAAAAAAGACCCTTGGGGCATATTTCAACACAGTCGCCGCATGCCGTACATTTTACCGCGTCAACCACGGGCAAAGAGTTCTCGTCCATAGAAATGGCGTCAAAATCGCAGACTCTTTCGCAATCGGCAAGACCAAGACATCCCCATGAACATCCCTTGCCGCCGCCGGCTACAAGGTTGGCGGCCTGGCAGGTTTTAACGCCGTCATAGGTCGCTCTTTGTCTGGCGACATTTGAGCCGCCAGCGCAGGCAAGGTACGCGATTTTCTTATCGCTGCCGCCGGCGTCTACACCTAAAAACTCGGCTATTTTATCAATTTCTTTAGGGTCAGCGACGGTACACTTTCCGGGAGCAATTTCGCCTTTAACGACAAGTTCGGCAAAAGCTCTGCATCCGGGAACGCCGCAAGCGCCGCAGTTTGCCTGCGGCAAAAGTTCGTCAACTGTATCAATTCGGGGATCTTCGTATACGTGCAGTTTCTTATTGGCGATCGCCAATATTAAAGATAAAAGTATTCCTATGCCGGCCATAACACCGGCCGCTGTTAGAATTGATCCGGCATCCATAATTTACCTCTTATAAATAGGTCGATGACAAAAACCTGAAATTTAGCGCCCGGCCTTATATGTTTCTACCGTTTTACGCCAACTTTTCGGCTTAAGAGAAAATTTAAAATTCAAGTTCCCTCTTGACTTTTCAACGACGCAGGCACATTCTTTTTATTAGAGAGACCGTCAACGTAATTTTAAAATTTATTAGCGTAAATGGCGAGGGTTAGGCAAATTCAAGTCTCAAATGCAATAGTTCAATATTTATTTTAATTGACACGCCTATTTCTTTTTCAGTAGCTTATCTGCATTAGTAACGCAGAAGCCATGAAAAAATCTCAGATTAAAATCGTTGTCACTTCGGGGCCCACGCGGGAATTTATGGACCCAATTCGCTTTATTTCAAACCCTTCAACCGGCAGAATGGGATATTATATCGCCCGCGCGAGCGTAAATCAAGGGTACAAAGTAAGCTATATCGTAGGACCCGTACCCGCTGCTTTTTCTAAAATACAAGGGGCGAAAAATATTTCTATTGTTTCAACAGAAGATATGCTAAACAGCGTGCTAAATGAATTAGAATCTGAAAGCGTTTTAATTATGGCGGCGGCTCCGGCTGATTATCACCCTGAAAAGAAGTCTGACATAAAAATTAAAAAAACAGAGATGCCCTATATTCATCTTGTTCCTAACCCCGATATATTAAAAACAGTAAAAAAGCATATTGAAAAAAATAATATCAAAGACGTTACCTTGATAGGCTTTGCGGCAGAAACTCACGAGCCTGAAAAATACGCGATGAAAAAATTAAAAGAAAAAGAACTCGATATGATTTTTATGAACGACCTATCAAAACCAGACTCTGGTTTTCAGGTAGACACCAATCATTTAACCGTTTTCAGAAACGACGGCTCTTACACAAGATGGAAGAAAGACACCAAAGAGCGTCTTGGCTATAAAATAATAGAAGAAATAGAAACATGGTTGGAATTGTAGCCGCTCTTTACGACGAAGTTTATTCTATTGTTCACCTTCTTAAGTACACAAAGATTGAAGGAATTCCTCAGTATACAGGCAAAATAAACGGGATTTCTGTCTCTCTATATTTAACAAAGCCCGGTCTTCAAAAAATAAGCAAATTTCAAAAGTGGCAAACGCAGCATTCATTTCGATCTTTTATAAATGCAGGTTTTGCCGGAGCTTTAACTGACAATTTTAAGCATGGCGATGCCGTTATAGCAAAAAAAGTCATATCGAATAAAACAGAAAAATTCTATCTTAAAACAGAAAAATTAGATAAGATATTTAAGCCGAAAACTCTGTATACGACAGATAAACCAGTTTTTTCTTTTGAAGATAAAGAAGATATATATTACCTTTCAAAAGCGGATATCGTAGATATGGAGGCCCATAAGATTCTCAAGGCGTCAGACGATATCGGCACAAAAACCGACAAATGGCACATATTAAAAATCATTGGCGATTTACCGGGAGATGAAACTTTTCTTGAAAAAGAAGTATCATTTAGAGATTTTTTTACGTCAAAGAGTTTTTCTAAAAAACTAAATATTATAAAGAATACCGGTTTAAAAACGTCATGGCTTTTGTATAAAAGAAAGAAATTTTTGCAAGAGACGCTTTATAATTCTCTGTTTAAATTGATAGGTTCTTTAGATTAAAACGACTCTTTCTCTGAAGGAAAGTCTTTCTTTCTAACGTCAGCGCAGTAATTTTCAACCGCTGTCATGATAACCGACGACAAGTCGGCGTATTTTCTTACAAATTTTGGAGAGAAATCTTCATCGATTCCCAAAAGGTCGTTAATGACCAGAACCTGACCGTCAGCGTTCGGGCCCGCGCCTATGCCAATTGTGGGAATTTCAAGCTTCTTGCTTATCTCGCCGGTTAAAGCTGCCGGTATCATTTCTAAAACCATAGAAAAACATCCGGCTGACTGCAAAGAAAGGGCGTCTTCAATTAGCTTATACTGTTCTTCTTTTTGTTTTGCCTGCAGGCCGTAACCGCCAAATTTTAAAACCGATTGCGGCGTAAGACCAAGATGCCCCATCACGGGAATTGACGCTTTTACCATTTTTTCAATAGTTTCATAAAAAACGCCTTCAATTTTAACAGCGTCGCACCCTGTTTCTTTTAAGATTCGTCCGGCGTTTTTTACCGTTTCTTCGGGCGATACTTGAAAACTTAAAAAAGGCATGTCGACCGTAATAAAAGCGTCGGGACATCCGCGCCTGACGGCTTTTGCGTGATAAATCATTTCGTCAAGAGTGACAGGAAGCGTGTTTTTGCGCCCCTGAAAAACATTGGCCAGCGAATCGCCTACAAGAACGGTATCAACAGATGTTTTTGATAAAAGTTTTGCGATACTGTAATCGTAGCAGGTTAAAACGCTTATTTTCTCGCCGTTCTTTTTTTTATATAAGAAATCGCTTATTTTTGTGATTGGTTTTACGTTCATATCTTTGTATTTCACTTTTACCGTTTCGTCTACGGCTTCGCTTTTTAATTCGACGATAAATTCTCTAACCCAGCTTCTCGCGCGATTTTGCGTATGCGGAACGCTCAATTTATCGCTTTTGTACCTTTCGCCCGAGTACCATACAATGTCAATATCAATTTCACGCGGCCCGTAGCGAACATTGTGTTTTCTGCCTAAGTCTCTTTCAATTTCTTTTATAAATAAAAGCAGTTTCTCGGGAGATAATTTTGTTTCAATAAGAATGCCCTGGTTAAAGAAATCGGGTTGATTGTGAATATGAAAAGCTTTTGTTTTTTTAATCTCGGTTTTTTTAAGAATTAACGCATTGAGGCTTAAATTAGCCGCCGCCAGATTTAAAAATTCTTTTTTATCGCCAAGGTTAGAGCCCAGAATTAAAATATATTGATATTTCACTTTGCCATCTTTGCCAAAAAAATGTTCACGGCAAGAAATATTTATAGACACAACAGAAAAGATTTGTAACTGCTAAAAAAATATGAATTTTTCTAAAATAATATACGCAATTATTATTTCTATGCTCTTTTCATGCAGTTTTTATAAAGAAAGCGAAGACGGGCAGAAAGAAACCGTCGATTATAACTGGTGCGTAGTGTACGACTTTGATTTATCTCAAACCGATACTCTCGCGAATTTTGAATATAGTTTAGATATTAACAGCGATTTATACAGCGGATATACAATCGTAGAACTCAACGATAACATTATTGATACAAATCTATTGAACTTGTATTTCAGCGTCGAAAACTCTGACATAGATTTAACCTTTCATATTTTAAAACCTGCGCTTGAGCTGAAAACGATTTCTTCGGGAGTTTTTAATATAGCCGGTTTAGCCGAAACCGCCTGCAAGTCGTCATGCGTCAATAATCTATACTATTCGGGGTTCATCGACTCCCTCGATTACGGAAGCGGCAGCTTTGAGATTAGCGAAGATACTTCAGGAAATACGGTCATTAATATTAACATGGCTTTTGACAACGCAAATTCGAGCCTCTTAAATTCGCTGACTATCTCGGGTACCTTAACAGAAACACAGAAGTGTCCCGAAGATTCGGATGTTCTTTGAAAGTAGTATATGATTAAGAAATGTTTATTAATTTTCTGTCTATTGGCGCTAAACGGCTCTATATTTTCTTCAGGATGGAGCAGGCTTGTTCCCGATAAAGACGATAATGATTATTACCTAGAATCAGAAGGGTTTTTAACATACACAAATTCTACGAACGGTCTTTCAGGAGACCTGCCGTACAGGCATTCGTATCTTTGGCTTGATATAAACGGCGCCGTTGAATTTGCCGAAAATTATTGGATTTCTGCCATGCTGAGATTTCAAAATTATTCTCTTTCTTATACGCTAAGCGAAAATAAATATTTTCACTATAATGAACCGAGAAAAATAATGTTTTTTCCACTTTTCTTATTTCGCGGAACTTTTTCTGAATTATTCTTAATAAATTCAGACAGTAAAAAAACTCATGAAATAGAAATTAAGGCAGGAACTCTGCCAGAATTTACTTTCAGCAAAGGTCTTTTATATTCTCAATTTACGGCCAACGCGACCCAATTTTCATATAATTCTGATTACCTTTTTATGCAATATACACAGTTAGGGTCGGGTTATTATTCAGGCGACGACGTAATAGGTCTTGAGCTGTACTCGCCAGGGAAGTACTTTGGCCTTGAGTGCCTTTTTGAAATAAATACTCTGCTCGGTTCGCGCGCCGTTCCCGGAGTGAATTTTGAACTTGAAATCTTCAAAGGTTTTCTGATTTTTTCAGAAGCCGTAAGCGGTTTAATTATAAATAGAACTCAACTTGAATTAGAGCCGGTTGACTACTTAAATACATCGAAAGATCTTTTAGAGTGGGAAATTAATAATTGGTATATTTTCAATCATCTAAACCAGAAGAAATTTTCAAAAAATATTAATAAAAACAATTTAGCATATTCAGCGGGTTTTCAGTATGGTTTTAAGAGCCCGTCTCTTTTTAACTTAAACGCTGTTTTTGCAAATGAATTTAGATTCTACGGAAAAGATCATTCGCTTTTTTATACTTACCAACAATGGGCGGGGTTTGATTTTTATAAAGATATCACATCTGACGAAAAATTTAATAACCAGCCCCATAATTATCATGTTTTTGCAGGAGAAAAAATGGGTATTTATTTAAGGCAGCAGTTTGATTTAAACCCGTATTCGAATTTATTTCTTCGCCTTAAAAATGAGTTCTTAATCATTCAAAGCGTTGAAAAATCGTCGGGTTATAAAAAAACCATTACGTACGGCAATGACATTTTCAGCCTTGCCCTATTTATAAAATATAATAAAAATCTTGAATACGGAATTCAGGCGTCAAATATTTTCTTCAAAGTTTATCGATATAACCCTTATTATAGCGAAGAGTCAGAACAATCTAAAGCCTTGCAAGATCCGTTGTATTTAAAAGCAACGAATGGCGTTTTATTTGATTTTTATATGCATTATTTTTTTGATATATAAATTCGAGAAAATATTTATTCTGACTTCATCTTTGCGAGAAAATTGTCTACGGCTGTCTGCTTTTCTTTTAATCTCTGCAGATGATTGGCCGTATATTTGCCAAAATCGATATCGCCGTTTATAATATCAAACCGAATTGACTCAAGCGTTCCTAGATCAAGTTCAAACTTATATTTATTGGCTTCTCTTGCGTATTCTCTGGCTTTTTGCCAGTAAGGTATCGCTTCTTTATAAAAACCCTCGGCTATTTGAAAAGACTCTTTTAGTTCGTCGGCGAAATCAAGATTATAAAAATATAAATGCCGTTTATCGTAAAGAGACCCTATGCGAAGATAAGAACGCATTATTTTTAAATTAATATGCATAAAAAAAAGAAGTCGGTATTTATGATACTGCTGTTCGTTTTCAATTTTACATAGAGCCTGCGACGGATGTCTGAACCTTTTTTCAAGAGCTATCTTTAAGAAAAAAATATTCCGTCTTAAGTTATCTTCATCGTATAACTGTTTTAGGCTATATAAAAGAAAATAATCTTCAACATTCTTCGGATGCCACTGGTGAAGTTTTTTAGGTATCCAGTCTGAAAATTTTGTGTACATGTCTGATTGATCATAGTAATAATCAAGCCGAAGCTGACTATAGATAGGAAGCGTGATAAAAAAGATTAGTATAACGACGAAAATATTTTTCATTGCTATTTTGATTATCGGAAAACTATTCAAGAAATACGATATTAAAATAACTTATTTAGAATTCATTATGTAACGGTTATAAAAATAATCAAAACTTTATATTTATACCCAGATTCAACTGGTTATAGAGCGTAAAAGTGCCCGATTCAATTTCTCCAATTTCCTGAAACCCGACAATTAAATCAGTAAAAGCGTTCAGACCGTATCCGAAATCAAGACCAAAAGAAACAAAAGGAAATCCGTTTGCAACCGTTTCGTTTCTATCTCCGGTTATTACCGTATTCTGCATGACATAACCGCCGCCAATTTTCGGATACAAATAAGAATTTTTTGATAAACCAAATTGCGTACCAAACGAACCGCCAAATATGTAATTTGTGGTGACTACATTTAAATTTTCAATCGCCGGGCTTTCTTCTTTAACAGGTTCGTGATTAAAAAAAGTTCCGTTGATTTCAAAGATCAGTTTATCCCAGATGATGGGCATATTGGCCTTAATCAAGGCGCCGAAAGAAGGCATTTTGGCTTTAATGCGGTCGGCATAACCGAGAGCGTACATTCCCGCCCCAGCGCGAAACCCCAGAGAGTAATTTTCAAAAATAACAAAAGGCGTATCATCAAAACCCTCGCCCTGCCACTCTTTTTTATTGGGAAGCACAGACTCTGCTTCTTTGACAATGCGGCTGGCTATGCGATCGATAGTTTCAAAAATACGGTTATCGGCGGGGCCGCTTTCTTTGAACTCTGCGATCACCTTTGTTTTAGAAATATCAAGAATCTGCACATTGGTAATTATTTCAAATTCGCCCTTATTATCTTTAATGTAAAATCCTCCACAGATTACGACATCCTGCTTGCCTAAAAGACCCATGGTCATACCGGTAGATTTCGTATAGGCGTCTTCTCTGAACATATGGTTTCGCGCCATTAAATCTTGCCAGTTAGATTTTTGCATCTGCTGAAAGGCAAATTTCTCGCCAAGCTTAGTTACGGTCGCATCAGTAATCGACGCCTCAAGATAAGTAAAATTCGCGTTTTTCTCAATGTTGATAAAATCAAGAATCAACACTTTTTTTAAATTCGCGGCGTTAAGTGACGTTGTCGCTGTCAAAATCGCTAAAATTAAAAATAGTTTTTTCATTTTTTGTTTCCTTTCTACTGAGGCTGGTGAGGGCCTAGGAATATTGTCTGAAGGCCAGAATCTGCCCCCGCAATGTATGCGTAGGAGCCTTTAATTTCAAGATTTCGGGCGTAACCCGTGGTGTCTAGACTGTCTACATGTACAGGCAATGCCGGGTTTGAAATATCAAGAATTTGAATACCAGAAGTGAAAATTGCCACATAGGCGTAATTTCCATTTACTTCAACATCATAGGCATTTCCTAAAGTAGAAAAATTGTTGGCCAGATTTAAAAGGCAGGGCGGTGAACCGCAGTTTAAATTAGAAAGTTCGATAATTTGAATACCAGAAGCTGCGTCAGATACATAAGCATAATTTCCTATAATATCAACATTATAGGCGTCACCAGGCGTATCATAGTAAGCGGCAAGTTCGGGAACTAAAGGGTCTGTAATATCAATTACCTGAAGACCGCCTGATATATCTGCCACATAGGCATAATTTCCGTTTAAGGTAATGCTGTATGCCGTACCCGGCGTATCATATAACGCCGCTTCAACAGGCTGAGCCGGTTCTGTGATATCAACAACTTTTAATCCGGAAGTTCCATCGGCTAGGTAGGCATAGTTCTCTTTGATAACCACTGAAATAGTCTGATTTGATGTAGGCAGGCTTGCTATCTTTGACAATGAACAGGGCATTGTATCACAGTTAAGATTTGTGATATCAAGAACCGTCAGACCAAACCAGCCATTTGCCGCGTAGGCATAATTGCCGCTGACAACGATATTTCTGGTATAATTATCCGCTTCAAAAAAAGAAGCAGCCAATATCGGCAAATTAGGGTTTGAAATATCTATAACTGACACGCCTGAACCTGAATCAGCCACAAAAGCATAATTTCCCGCTATAGATAAATCATTGGCTGAACCTGGGGTAACGAAAGTTGCCGTCAAATAAGGAGAAGTTAATTGAGAGATATCTGTGATTCGCAACCCCAAAGCATTATCAGCAATATAAGCATAGTCTCCGACGATTTGAATACCCATGGCGCTGCCAGCGGTATCATGTTTGCCTACAAGAAGAGGTTTGGCAGCATCAGAGATATCAAAAGTTTTTAACCCAACGCCATCAACTAGATAGGCATAACTTCCTGAAATATTAACTTCAGATACGCTGTTTTCTGTATCAAATACAGAAACAAGAGAAGGCTGCGATGGATCGCTTATATTGACAATTTGAAGGCCTGTATTTCCGCTTGCGAGATAGGCATAACCTGAATCAATTTTAACATTATAAACTTCTGTACTTGTTAAAATGCTTGATTCCGGCGTTAAAGTACATGGGGGCGTACCGCAGCTTAAATTTGAAATATTGATGACTTGAAGACCAGAAGTCTGGTCGGCAATATAAGCATAAATGCCGTTTACGGCCGTGTTTCTCGCGTATCCCGGGGTATCATATGAAGCCGCAAGCGTTAAAGCCGAAGGATCTTGTATATTCAATATTTGTATTCCAGCGCTCGAGTTTGCTGCAAAAAGATAGTTTCCACTGATTGTAATCCCATTTGTGTTCAGATTAGGATCAGGCATAATATAAACTGATTCCTGTGTTAACGCGCAGGGAGGGGTACCGCAGTTCTGGTTTGATATATTAATAACCTCTACGCCAAATTGCGACATAGCCACATATGCGTGATTGCCACTGACTGCTACGCCTAAGGGCGAACTTATGGTATTATAGCTGGCGGCCAAAAATGGCGCGGCGGGATTTGAAATGTTAATAACTCTAAGCCCGTAATTAACGGCTCCCGCGTCAGCTACATAAGCGTAATCACCGATAATTACCACATCTCTTGCAGATTGCTCGGTATCAAAAACGCTGATTTCTTCATAACCCCAGATTTTAGATTTAAAGGTATATTCTGTCTCAAGAGCATTGTTTAGACTGTTACCATGGCTATCTTTTATATTTCCTGAGAGTCTTACTGTGTAGTTTACAAGAGGTACTAAATAATTCTTAAAAGATAAATACGCGTCTTTTTTATTTGCATCATACCATGCAAAACTGCCAAGATGCTTTATCGGCGAAGAACCCGTTTCTTCGATAGTGAAGCTGGCTGTCGTAATTGTGCTTGCGTCCATATCTTTATTAAAGTGAACCCTAATAAAGGTTTGATCTGGCGGCAAATCAGTCTGCCCGTCATACGGGTCAAGAGCAATCGCAATTGGCGTAGCGTCAGTTCCAAAATCTTCAAGTACCACCACTTTCAAGGCTGGTACAACAAGATTATTATACAACTCATCGTCTGAAACCAAATTTTCAAACTGTATACCGTAAAACAGGGTCTTATGTACGCAGTTGTTATCAGGATATGCAATTGAAATTGTCTGCTTCTCATTAAAATTATCAGGCGTAAAAACAATCTGGCTTGGCGTAATGGTTAAATCAAATGGCGTGCAGGCTTCATAGGTCTTGCCGAGAGTATCAAATGTCGGCGCGGTTAAGTTTAATATAACATCACTGTCTGGTCTTTCTGTTAAATAAACGCCTACTGTTGCGGAGGCGCCGCCTTCGTTTAATTCAATGGCAAGTTCGTCAAATTCAAGCTCTGGATTGCGGTCTCCGAACTTGCCGCTGAGCAGGTCATCAGTGCTTGTGCCTGAGCATGTGATTAGAATTGAAATAGTCATGTATAACAAAGCAAATCTTGAGTGTTTAAGGTTTTGTTTTATTATCATAATGGCTACTGTACAATTAGAAATGAGTTTGTCAAATCAATTCGCTGCTAATTGTCTGAACCGTAGATTTTAATAGCCTCTTCTTATTAAGCCATCAATCTTGCACCGTCAAAAAATCAAAACCCCTCTCGGTATCATGAAGGCAGGCACGGTTGATGAAGAAATCAAAAGCCGTTAAAGATTCAGCCATTCATGACGCGAGAATCGCGGCTGTTTGCATGCAAAATGGCGTTTCGGTATTATAATCGGCAGATCGGGATTTTTCAAGGTGTTCAGACCTGAAAGTTGTAAACCCCTTATTTAATAAATTTATGGCTATGGAATTCCATAGCTATGAAAAAGACCATTAAAATCTGCTTGCAGAGCTGTTTCAATAAACATTCATACTATCCATCCATGAATCCCCCTGATTTTCAAACAGCCGATTTAGAGTTTCTCGAAAAGAACGTCTATTCTAAACAATATGACGACGTCTATTTTTCTAAAGCCGGAGCGCTTGAAGAAAGCCGGTATGTTTTTCTTGAAAAAAATAATCTGCCTGAACGCTTTTCAAAAGCGGATATCTTTACCATCTGCGAACTTGGTTTCGGATGCGGCGTTAATTTTTTGCAAACCTACAAACTCTGGAAAAAGACAGCCGAAAAAAACGCCCGACTTTTTTATTTTTCATGCGAAAAAAATCCCCTTAAGAAAGACGATTTGAAAAACTTTTTAACAAATTTTTCTGAAATCAAAGAAGAAAGCGACGAGCTTTTAGAAAAATATCCTCCGATGATAAAAAACTGGTATCCCATACCTTTTTACGGCGGCAGGGTTACGCTTGTTTTAATGTTTGAAGACGCATTGCAGGCTTTTTCAAATTTTTCAGGCAAAGCCGATGTCTTGTATCTTGACGGATTTTCGCCGTCAAAAAATAAGAAGATGTGGTCACATGAGCTTTTCTCTGTATTGGCCGCTAAAAGCAAGAAAGGTACGACTTTCAGCACATATACATCGGCCGGGTTTGTCAAAGAAAATCTTCTAAAAAACAATTTTTCTGTCAACAAAACCAGGGGCTTTGCAGAAAAAAAAGAAATGCTTTCTGGTTTTTATGAGCCTGACCAAAACGAATATTTGACGCAGAATTTAATAAGAAGAAATAACACCCCATGGTATAATTTGCCATATTCTCTGCGAAAAAAATTAAAAGAAAAGAAGGCCATAATCATTGGCGCGGGTTTTGCGGGAGCTTCTGTCGCGCGCGCTTTGGCCGAGAGAGGCTTTAAGATAACCATTTTTGAAAAAGAAGAAAAGCCGGCCATGAAATCTTCGGCAAATCCTGTGGGCTTGACAAAGCCCGTTATGAATATCGGCGAGACGGTTATGTCAAAAATAAGTTTATCGGGTTTTCATTATACAAAATATTTAATTAACGATTTACAGTTAAACGACACCGCCGATTTTTCGGGCATTTTACAGCTTGCCGTAGATGAAAAATACGAAAACCGTTTTAGGCAAATTCAAAAAACCTCGCTTTATGATGAAGAGTTTGCCTATTGGGTAAATTCAAATGAGGCCTCTAAAATCGCGGGCGTTCCGTTAAAAAACGAGGGACTTTATTTACCCTATGTCGGCAGAGCCGATATGCCCGCATTAACCGCAAAATTTCTCGAGCATGAAAATATATCATTTTCGGGCAATCAGAAAATAAAAGAAATAAGAAAAGAAACTTCGTCAAACTGGCGCATTTTAAACGAATCAAACGAAGTTATCGGCGAATCTGAAATTGTAATTTTGGCATCGGGCGCAAAAATACGAAACTTTGCGCAAACCTCATGGCTGCCGGTTAGCCCGGTTCGCGGACAAACCGGCGAATTTAAGGCAAACGAAAAAACGAAAGCGTTAAAAAAACCGTTTGTATTATACGGATTTATCTCTCCCGAGAAAAACGGGTTTCACATATCAGGCGCGACCTATTCAAGAAAAAATTTAAGTCCGCAAAGTAATGAAGAAGATTACGAAGAACTGTTTCAAATGGCCTCGGGAAATTTGCCGGGCATTGAAAAAGAAAAAGACATACGCGGATGGACGGGCTTTCGCCCCGCCTGTTCTGATTTTATACCCATTGCGGGAGCTTTACCCGATATAGAAAATTTTAAAAACTTGTATCATGATCTCGACAAAGGAAAACCCGGCGAAAATTATCAGCCGGCAGAACACCTTGAGGGTCTTTATGTGACATCGGGGCACGGTTCGCACGGCATGGTTTACTGCGCGATTGCCGCTGAGGTCATCGCGGCGCAAATTCTTGGCGAACCGATGCTTTTATCGAAAAAATACATAGACGCCATGAATCCGGCGCGTTTTTTAATTCGCGATCTGGTAAAACATCCTGAAAAAAGAAACATATTTAAAGACTGATGCCCGAAAAAAAAATACACAAACTGCCCGATACCCTAATCGCACAGATAGCCGCAGGCGAAGTCATTGAAAATCCTTCTGGGGTATTAAAAGAACTTCTTGAAAACTCTATTGACGCGGGCGCCTCAGAAATTGAAATTTTTATAAAAGGAGCCGGTTTTGAAAGCATTCAGGTTCGCGATAACGGCTCGGGCATACCCAAAGAAGATTTAAGGCTGGCCGTTGAAAATTTTGCCACCAGCAAAATAGACGCTCTTGACGATTTGTTCAAGATTTCTTCATTCGGATTTCGAGGCGAAGCTCTCGGCTCTATTCGTTCGGTGTCAAAACTTACGCTCGAAAGCAAATATACGAAAAGCGATACCGCCTATAAAATACTCGGCGAAGCCGATTATATTTCGAATATTGAGCCGTGCGCCCTTCCTAAAGGAACGCGAATTCTTGTAGAAGACCTTTTTTTCAACGCGCCGGTTCGAAGAGAGTTTTCAAAAAACGAAAGAAAAATTAAAAAGAGCTTTATTGAGCTTCTGACGAATTACGCTATTGCTTACCCTGAAGTTTCTTTTGAATATGCCTATGAAAACGATAAAAAAATATTCTTTTATAAAAAAGAAACCTTATCTGCCAGAATTGAAGATATTTTCTCAAACGATTTTTACCGCGATTTAACGCCCGTATACAATGAATTTAACGCGGGCAGTCTCGAAGGTTTTGTTTCAAAACTAGGCTCTTATAAAAGCAGCGCTTCACACATGTATTTTTTTATCAACAAACGCGCGGTAAAATACTCAAAACTGGTAGGATTATTTAAACGGGCCTACGGCGAGATGCTGCCTCCGGGAAGGTTTCCCGCCGCGTTTTTATTTCTTGAGCTAAGACCCGACGAAGTCGACGTAAATGTACATCCGCAGAAAAGAGAGGTTCGTTTTAAAAACGAAAACGAGGTTCTGGAATTTTTATTTAAATCGATACGCCGCTCGGTTGAAAGCGACGGACCGATTCCCATGAGAAACATCTATACTCCGAGAAGAAAAACCGAAGCGACCAAAACCAACGAAGATAAAAAAATCGATATATCAATACCTTTTCTATTAAGAGAAAAAGATTCTCAAACAGAAAATACATCCGCCGAATACTTAAAAAAAGAACATCAATTAAACGGGCAAAGCGAATTTTCAGAAACTCTTTTTGCCGAAACCGACAAGACGATTTTTCTGCCGCAGACGGCTCATTCGGTTTTATTTGATACTTTTCTTCTGGCTTCTTCTGAAAAAGGCGTTTACTTGATTGATCAGCATACGGCTCATGAAAGAATCAATTATGAGAAATTCATAAAAAAGCTAAACGCGAAAGCCGACGTCAGCCAGAAACTTTTAACGCCCGTCGCTCTTCATCTTTCGCCCGCCGAAAAGGCTCTGTTAGGCGAATATCAAATTTTCTTTGAACAGCTGGGGTTTGAATTAGAAGACCTCGGCCCGGCGGGTTTTCAGATTTTACAGGTTCCCTTTTACGTGAAAACGGGCGAAGAAGAAAAGGCCTTTTTTTTGGCTCTAAAACTCATAGAAGAAGACGGAAGAGCAAGCGCGATAGAATTATTTGATCATATCGCTAAATCTCTGGCCTGCAGACAGGCGATAAAAAAAGGCGATCAGGAATCTTCGGCTAACTTAAAAGATTTGCTTGAAGAGCTATCAAGATGCGAAAATCCGCGCCGCTGCCCCCACGGCAGACCCACAATGGTTTATTTAAGCAAAGAAGATATTTTTACTTTGTTTAAAAGAAAAGCGTAAAAAAAACCTATACAAACAGACTGGTAAAAAGTAAGTGTTCGGTTAATTAAAAATCGGGTTTGGCCGACTCTTCTTGTTTTCTCTTCAATTGTCTGTCATATAAAAAATCCCACTAAGGAAGATATATGGAAATTTCAAATAACAAAGTAGTCGCTTTTAATTATGTTTTAAAAAATAAAGACGGCGAAATTCTCGATAACACCGAAAATGAGCCGTTGCATTATATTCACGGTTACGGTAACATCATCCCGGGACTTGAAAAGGCCCTGCTTGGCAAAAAGAAAGACGATAAGTTTGACATTACAATACCTCCTGAAGAAGCATACGGAATCAGAGACGACGCCAATGTTCAAAAAATTGAAAGAGCCCAGTTTGAACCCGGCGTTGAAATCACCGAAGGCATGCGCTTTCAGTCGCAAACCGAAGCTGGCATGCAAATTTTTACCGTTATTGCCGTAGACGATAATTTAATTACCCTTGACGGCAACCATCCGCTTGCCGGCGAAACCTTAGACTTCAGCGTAGAAGTAGGCGAAATACGCGACGCTACCGAAGAAGAAATTCAGCACGGGCATGTTCATATTCCCGGGCAGGAACATTAATTGTAGTTTGTTTTTTTTGGACTTTTTCTCGATATTAATTTAACTTTTAATCGAAAATAAAAAAGAGGTAAAAAAACATGGCTCAAATCACATTAAAAGAAAATCCTATTAACACGACAGGAAGTCTTCCCGAAATCGGCGATAAGGCTCCCGATTTTTCTCTAACCAAAACAGATCTTTCAGATATAACCCTGCAAGATTTTGCGGGCAAAAGAGTTATCTTGAATATCTTTCCCAGTCTTGATACGCCGGTATGCGCCGCGTCTGTTCGTAAATTTAACGAGAAAGCGGCGGGGCTTGAAAACACCAATGTCTTGTGCATCTCAATGGATTTGCCGTTTGCTCATAAGAGATTTTGCGCAGCCGAGGGAATCGAAAATGTTATATCGGCTTCAGAAATGCGAAAGCAAAGTTTTGGCGAAGATTATGGCGTAAGAATAACCGACGGCCCGTTAGCCGGTATTTTTTCGCGCGCCATTGTTGTATTAGACGAAAACGCAAAAGTTGTTTATACCGAACAGGTTCCCGAGATTACCCAGGAACCGAATTATGACGCCGCGTTAGCGTCTTTACAATAGAGATAAACCAAATAAGATTTTAGGTTATTAGACCATGAATTTTTTATTGTCTAATAACCTAAAAATCAACGCTCCATTGAAAATCAATTAAAGGGAAGAAAAGGCTGTCGGCTTTCTCTTTATCATAGGGAACAGAGCTTATAGCATATTTGTATCCGGCTAAAATGCGAAAGCCTTTGGTAAATCGATAAGATAGCATAAGCGAATGCTCAAGGGCCCAATTGTCTTTCGCGTCATTTAAGATAAAGTAGTCGACGTCAATATTATAATCGAGGTTATAAATGATGTTTCCGTCAAAATCAAGGCCAAAGCGGCCCGAAACGTTATTGTGATAAACAGAAGTTCTGTGATAGGCCATCATAAAATCAATCGTCGGAAAGTCTTTTTCTCCCAAATTGCCCGATAAGTAGAGAAAAAGACTCGGCGTTATTTTTAAATATGAATTAATCTCGTAAGTAAAATAAACGCCGTTTATAAAAACAAAAATATGCGGAACTTTCGAGGTCGCCGGAAGAATTCCGCCCGCGCCTTCTTTGGCGATAACGTCAAGCAATGGCGTAGGATAATATAACGTATGTTCTGAAGCAAAAGAAACGGGGCCCAAATCGGGCCATGCTTTTTTCAATGTAAGATTCGGCATTAAAAACATCCATAACGGATAAACGCTTAATTCAATATCTTTTGAATAGCCATATTGAAGAGGTTGAAAAAGGCCAATTTCTATTTTATTTTCAGGAACCGTTTCAGCCGTGCCAATTGACCAGTCGGCTGACGCCCATATGCCGCTTGATATAAAGATAAAAGTTATTATGTTAATCAGAAATTTCTTCATATTTAAGGCACCGTAATTGTTACCATGACAGGCGCGTGATCTGATAACGACATTGTATCTTGAAGAACAGAACCGGGCCCGCTTAAGGTCATGTTTGTAAATATATAATCAAGCTTTCTGTTCCAGAAGCCGTTTTTATCTGTGGTATGAGTATAATACGACTGATTTTGAAGCTCCGTTGTGCCGTAATCGGTAAGAGAAATTGCGGGCGTATAGGCGGCGTATAAGTCGTCTAACCATTTGACTTCATCGGTATAATCGTCGGCAAGAAATTCTTCTGTGCATACCGAATCGGGAAAGTCGCTCAGTTTCGCGCTGCCGGGCGGTATCGTGTTTAAATCTGCGGCGGCTATCAGGTTTTCTGATAAGTTATTAATTTTATCGAGCTCGTCTTTAAAAATATCAATTTGATTTTTCTTGGTACCGTCAGTTGAATAAGCCGATGTATGCGAGGCTACGACATAAACGTTCTTGCCCGCCCCAAGGTCGATTTTTGTTTTTAAAATATTTCGCTTCAAATAGAAATATAAATCTAAAGAAGACTGATCGGTTCTTAACGGCAGTTGTATTCTTTCGGCGCTTAAGAAGGGCCATCTTGAAAAAACGGCGTTGCCGCTGTTTACCCTGCCTATGCCGTCGCTGGGTATGTAGTCGGCTTTCCATTGAGAAGCGTATGCCGCATAGTTAAACTGCGTGTTGTTTAAGATTTGCTCTACCTGATCGACATAGGCGGTTCGTTTCGAGTTTGTATCAATCTCTTGAACAATTAAAATATCGGGGTTCTCAAGGTTTATTCTATCTATTATGTTATCTGTGTTTTCAATTACCTCTGATTCGCTCATCAATACGCGGTCGCCGTGACAGTCAAAGAAAAAATCAATGCGCGCCCCGCCGAATTTAACGTTCCAGTTCATTACTTTTAGAGCCGCCGGCCCTTGCGTTGCCGCTGTCTTTGAGCCAGCCTCATACAACACGGCGTCTTCTGAATCTTCAAATTCGGTATTGAAAAAATCGCAGGCGAGAAGGAATAAGCATATTAGAAACGCATATTTTTTCATTAATTTAATAGAGAAGAACAATCTTAACAAGCTGTCAATTTATTTTTATTAAAATTATGTAATAAGAAAATGACGGCCTGCATAGACGCCTAAATAAAAAATAAATTTTAAATAATGAACTTTTGAATTAAACAAGATTTACCTTCCTGTTTTCACCTGTATCGAGCTCTGTCGAGATATGGCTTCCTTATATAATTTGGTTTTTTATTTCATAAAGAAACCATGCTTCGACAAGGGCTCAGCACAGGTGAAGGCAGGAAGCGGCAAAAAAAGATGTTTACAGAGCCTTTTTTTAATAAGTTATCAATACTATGGACGATTGCTGCGAAGACGCCGCTTGCGGTTTAGACGAAAACCAGGGCCGGCAGAAATCTGCGTTAATTATTGTACTTTTTATTAATGCTGTTATGTTTGTTGTAGAAATCACGGCGGGCATTCTGGCGAACTCTACCGCGTTATTAGCCGATTCTCTTGATATGCTTGGCGACGCTCTTGTCTACAGCTTCAGCCTCTATGTAATTAAGAGAAATGACAGATGGAAGGCCATCTCTGCCTTAATTAAAGGCGGCATCATGGCCGCGTTCGGATTTTTTGTTTTGGCGCAGGCCGTCTATAAAGTAATACATCCGCAGACGCCTGTTTATGAAACCATCGGGTTTATCGGGTTTCTGGCTCTGTTAGCCAACTCATTTTGTCTATATATTTTATGGCGCCATCGAAAAGACGATATCAATATGCGCTCGGTTTACATCTGCTCAAGAAACGATATTTTTGCCAATACCGGGGTTATATTAGCCGGCGCGGGAGTATGGTTTACCAATACTCAATGGCCCGATCTGGCCATTGGTCTGGTTATTGCATTTATTGTGTTGCGTTCTTCTTTTCATGTAATTCGGGAGGCTATCAAAATTTATCAAAAGTAGATTATTTAAGAAAAAGTTAAAAATCAGGAATTAGTGTGAAATTATTCTTTTTACGCGGCGCGGCCCTTAAAACCCCCGTTGATTTTTGAGGGCAAAATCAAAGCGCTTATTTTAATGGTCGTTCAAACAGTAGGATGTATTTCTTTTGGTAAAATTGAAACTATAGTATCAAATATTTTCTTTGCAGACAAATAAGCTTCATTATACTCTTTTCTATCTGGTTCAAGATAGATTTCTTCAGGATATCTAAACTCGGTTGCATATGGCGTTAATAAAATTCCTTCATTTTCTAATTTCTTAAATTCATCTGAAAACTTAACCGCTAACTCTAAGAGCCTAATAATATTATGCGTTTTCTCGAAGTCCTGTTCTGAATAAATCAGGTATGCTTTAATCGCTTTTTCTGCCGCTTGTTGACAATGGTAAATTCCTGTATCAAGAAAAGGATTGGTTCCGCCAGCCAGCTTTTCAGCAGACTCTAAATCACGAAAAGCTTTTAGAAGCCAATTTTTCGTTAATTCCAGTTTTGGATGCATATAATACTTTGCCTTTATTCAATATTTTATTCGTTAGGGCGCCTATAACATCTTTATAATAATATGCCTCATTATGTGTTTTTACAATTATATCCATTGAAATATTTTTTATATCTATCAAACACTGATGGGCTCTTTTTTTACGAGAAACAGGCTTCTCATCACTCTCACTTACAATAACTAACAAATCTAAGTCACTATGTTTATCAGGCATACCATAAGCATAAGATCCGAACATTATTATCTGTTCGGGATTAAATTCTTCTTTAAGTTTTTCAGTAATTTTTTTTAAAACAGCATCATTTATCATATTGTATATGTATAAAATTTATTCCTATAAATAGATTATAAATATAATGAATTATACGGTCAACAAAAAGTTTTTTATTGAGGAATTCGTCCTTCAAAACCCGATTGTACTTTGAGATCGTCATGCCTGATTTGCGTTCGTCTTTTCATGTAATTCGCGAGGCTATAAAAATTTATAATTCAGGTTGCCATGTCGTTAATATAAAAAAATAAGATACATATAAATGCTTATGCTGATAAAGATATCCAGGCATATTATTTCTTCAATTTAGACGCAAAAGAACATGATGCAAATAAGATTTAAGAAAACAGCCGTGCTTTTCATAGCGTTATTTTCAGTTAGCTCTTTTTATTCAGAAAACAACCTAAAAAAAGAAATTACCTTCCCTTATAAGCTTGAAAATAACTGCCCTTATAAAGGCTGCAAGCTGGGCAAATGGCGGGCTTTGGCGCCTATTGGTATTTATCACAATATGAACGATAAAAAGAAATCAGAGTTTTACTTAAAAAAAGGAGAGAGTTTTACGGCAATTGAAGCGTCTTTGATTGTTGAAAAACCGGGAATCGTCAGAATAATAAGACCTTTCGAAAATTATAAGATTGGCGATGAAATATTGCTTATCGGCTATAAGGGCGAGGGATATTTTACGGCTATATTCAACAACATAATTTCTGATAAATTATTGATTGTATCGCGATATAATCAGAATATTAAAATAGAACAAATCTGGACAATGTACTGGTGGGTAAAAATCAAGAGAGAAAGCGGGCAAATCGGCTGGTTAAAGTTAAAAAACCAGACAATGAACGGCTTTAAAATAAACGAAAAAATCAAAGACGCAAGCGTTTTCTAAAAAAAATTTAGTTATATTCTATTTTTTTCGAAATCAGCGGAATGATTTCATCTTTTCAGGGTATTATAATAATAGAAAGAATATTTTATTGTTGTTAAAAACAAATGATTGTTATCAAGAAAATTAACCGGGATACTTAAAAAGAGACATAAAATATGCTTGACAGAATATTAGTAAAAAATACATTAAATAAGCAGGAGATTATATGAACAATACAGGCACAACATTAACAAAAAACAACGGCAAAGACGTAAAAGCTGAAAAAGTAAAGGCTCTTGATCAAGCGTTATTGCAAATTGAAAAACAGTTCGGCAAAGGCTCGATATTAAAACTAAACGGCGAAAACACGATAAAAATTCCCGCAATACCTACAGGGTCGTTAACGCTTGATATCGCTCTCGGTATCGGGGGCCTTCCACGAGGCAGAATTGTTGAAATATATGGTCCCGAATCTTCGGGCAAGACGACTCTTACTCTGCACGCCATAGCCCAGGCTCAAAAATTAGGCGGAATGGCGGCGTTTATTGACGCAGAACATGCCCTTGACCCTTTGTACGCACAAAAACTGGGGGTTAATGTTGACGAGCTTTTAGTATCTCAGCCCGATTCAGGAGAACAAGCCCTTGAAATTGCCGAAGCGTTAGTGCGATCAAACGCTCTGGATATACTTGTTATTGACTCGGTTGCCGCATTAGTTCCAAAAGCCGAAATTGAAGGCGAGATGGGAGATTCGCATATGGGCCTTCAGGCGAGGCTAATGAGCCAGGCGCTTAGAAAACTGACCGGCGCAATTAATAAAACTAATACCATTATTGTTTTTATTAATCAAATAAGAATGAAAATAGGGGTCATGTTTGGCTCGCCCGAAACGACAACAGGGGGCAACGCGCTTAAGTTTTACGCGTCTGTGCGTCTCGATATAAGGCGCGTAGAAAGCTTGACAAAAGGCGAAAATGTCATCGGCAATAAAGTCAGGGTAAAAGTCGCGAAAAACAAAGTGGCTCCTCCTTTTCGCAAGGCCGAATTTGATATTCTTTTTAATGAAGGAATTTCAAGAGAATCTTGTATAATTGAAGAAGGGGTAAACTCGAACCTTGTAACGAAATCTGGAACATGGTACTCATTAGGCGATACCAGAATGGGACAAGGTAAAGAAAACGCTCGTTTATTTTTAGTAGAAAATCCCGATATTGCCGATAAGCTTGAAAAACAAATTAGAGAAGCACATGATATTTCTTTACCAGAGGCGCCCGGTAAACAACCCGATACTACGCCAAAAGTTTCTGCTAAAGCCCCTGTTGAAGAATAATTAACCCATAAATTAAAGGCGACTGCCGAAAAGAATAGAACCTAATCTTATTTCGGTGGCGCCTTCTTCAAGAGCCCAGATATAATCTGAACTCATGCCCATAGAAAGTCTGTTAAATTTAACATTAAATTTATTTTCTAAATTTTCTTTCAGTTCGCGGGTTTTTCGAAAAGTGTTTTTGGTTTGTTTTTCAAATTCTAAATCTGATAAATTAAATGGAGTCGGGCCTATGGCAAATAAACCCTGCATTTCAACGGCGGAGCTTTTTAAACAAAGGGAGGTTATATTTTCAATTTCATATGTATTTTCGATAGAAATACCGGCTTTGTTCGCTTCGCTTGCGGCGTTTATCTGAAGCAAAACTGAAAGTTTATCGAGGTTTTTACCGGCATAGATCTGTTCTATTTTCTTCAGAGTATCTGCTGAATCAAGAGTATCAAGAGAATCGGCCATATCATAGAGAAATTTTACTTTGTTTGACTGCAAATGACCTATCAGATGAAACTGAAACTTATCGCGCAAAGACGATTTTTCTTCAATTTTAGATTTGAGCTCCTGAACTCTGTTTTCTCCTATATGTGTCAGGCCAAGTTCAAAACATAGGTCATAAACTTCGGCAGGCAGGGTTTTGGTTACCGCCACTAAAGTTATTTTCTTAGACGCGACTTTGTCAATATTTTCTTGAATCGAGTATAAATTGGCTTTTACTTCTTCTTTAGATAGCATCAAGTAGCGTCAATATGAAGATTGATATTCATAGTTTTTTGAATATTTTTCGAGATCGCTTTTTTTAATGGCGCTAATGTACTTTCTTTTTAAGTACCATTCTTTATTTTTATCCCGAAAGAAAATAAATGTTTCAGGATAACCCGTAATATTAAATTCGTCTAAATCTTTTTTTGTGGCAAGATAAACAGGATAGCTAATATTATGTTTATTGATAAATTTTAATAATTCTGCGCTGATTAGTTCTTTGTTCCCGTCGTCTTCGCCGGCAACCGACGAAAGCAGCGACCCGACAACTCTAAACTCCACATCATTATATTTACTTTTATATTCATTATAATACGCTTTTAAATCAGGAAGCTCTTCAATACAAGGCGGGCAGTCGGGCGCGAAGAAATTTAATATTAAAATCTTTTTGTCTTTAGAAACAGACTGCATATTAAAAACAGGCGGAGTTTCGGCGTCTGCTGACGAACCTTTATACGCTAAGGGTAAATTAACGTTTCCGCGCCAAAGAAATGCTTTATTTTCTTGTTTACAAGTTAAGCCCAAAATAATTATGGCAAAAATGAACTTTATTTTCATGGCGGATTATAATAAAATCAAATTCACTGCGTCAAAGACAATTCTGCCGATAATAAAAAACAAATGAATAATACTGCCGAAAAAATATTAAAAGCATGCGCTCTTGAATATAATGAAAATCTAAACGCTCCTTTGGTGAGAGCCTACGGCGAAGGTATGTTTGCAGAAAAAATTATTGAATTTGCCGAAAAACATGGCATTACCATAAAAAAAGACGAAACAGAAGAACTTTTAACCATATTAAAAAATACAAGCATTGACGCAGAGATTCCCGTAGAAATTTATGTGGCTATTTCAAGAATTTATGCGTCTATATATAATGGAGCTATAAATAAATAAAAATGAAAAAAGTATCTGTACAGACATTAAAAGCGGGCATGGCCTTTGATCAGCCGGTTTATATTGACGCCGATAACAAACTAGTTAACGCCAAAGAAATGCTGAGCCAGTCAGATATCGATCGTCTAAAAAACTGGAACATTACAGAAGTCGAAACAAACGGCGCGCCCATAATGATACAAAGAGAAAATGTTCGAAGACTTGATATTCGAGAAAAGAAAGAAATAGACGAGGCCTCGGCAAACATAAAACAGGCAATTCTTCAAAAATCTGTTTTTAACGATTTATATTTAAAAGCCGTAAAAACGCTTGAAAAATCATATGAAGAAATAGGCAAAGACAGGCCATACCAGATATCTATCGTTCGCAGTATCGCCGATGAGATTGCAGATTTCATCGTTCGAACGCCGTCTTTTTTTATTCATATGTTCAATAAAACAGACGAAGAAACTGATATATATAGACATGCGGTAAATAGCGCCATATTCAGCGGAGTTACCGCGCAGGCCCTTGATTACTCGAAACCCAAAATGGTTGAGCTTATTTTCGGCATTCTTATGATGGATTTAGGAATGGCGGCTTTGCCCAAGGCGATACTTCAAAAAGAAAAAGTTTTAACTGATGAAGAGAAAAGAAAACTTCAGGCGCATACCATATTCGGTTATCAATTATTAACGCAAAACGTAAAATTAAAAAATACAATTGCTATAATAGCGCTGCAGCATCACGAGCATTTTGACGGAACCGGTTATCCTAAAAAAATCAAAGGCGACTCTATTAGCGAATATGCCAGAATAGCGGCGATTGCCGATTCTTTTGCGGCAATGCTTGAAAAAAAGACATACCATGAGCCCGTCTTGCCTTATACCGCAATGAAAGAACTGTTAACCTTGGGTTTATATCGCTATGATCCTGTTTTTATGAAGGCTTTACTCGATAAAATGTCAATTTATCCCATCGGTTCACTTGTGAGCCTTTCAGATTCTTCAATAGGCATTGTAGCCGGCGCGACTCCTAAAAAACCAATGAGACCCATTATCTTGTTATTTAAAAACGCCCAGGGACAAAGTCTTCAAAGAGGCGAGTTTGTTCATTTAATGTATCATACCGATAAATATATCAAGAGAGCTGAATCTTCTTTTGACTTAAATATCATTGTTGAAGAAGAGCTTGAAAGACTATTGACAAAAATCTAATTTCTCTACAATTATATCTTCTTTGGAGCAGAAAGTACGCATCTTTTATTTTTTGAATAGATAATAAATAACGGTTTTTTCTTTTCCATATTTAAAAGGTTTATAGTTTCAATTATTTTATGGCGCACTTCAAATATTCTTTGTTGATAATTGTTACATCTGCCAATAAAACTTTCTCCTTCTACTTGAAGCATAGACGCAAGAATATCGCCGTTTTTTATAGATAAAAGCGTCAAGTCTTTACTTTTTACTTTCTTAAAAAATGAACTCGCCAATTTGAATAAAATGATCGGCTTTAGATTCAGGTTTTTTAAAAAAACTTCAATTGACTTTTTCTCCAGTTTCATCTCAATATTATTGAGAGTTTTAGGAAATCCCCAGTGTTTTTTGCCCATATCACAGGCTTTTTTAGTAGATACCGGCAGATTGCAAATATAGTATCCTTTTTTGTCGGCGCCTATTGTTTTTGCTTTTATCCCGGCGGCAATTTCAAAATAAGAGCCTATTGAACTGTTTTTGTTATCGTAAAAACTTATAAAGGCCAGAGACTTCTTATAGAAATATTTTACTGGAACTAATCGCTCATCGACTATTTTTATGGCGTTTTTATAATCTATGAAGAAAAACAATGTCGCCGCAATTGTATTTTTATATTCAATAGATAAAAGATCTTTATTTTTATTCATTTCTATTTTCTATATTATTTTACCTGTAAATAATTTCAAATTTAAAACAGTTCTTCATTTATAGAAAAGAGATTTATCTGATTAGTACCTTCGTAAATTTGGGTTAACCTGGCGTCTCTATACGCTTTTTCTACTTTATTATGGTACAAGAAACCGTGATTGCCCAGAATATCCATGGCTTTTCGGCAGATTCTTACGCAGCTATCGCTTAAATAGACTTTTCCCATTGAGGCCATATATTGCGTGATTTTTTTTCTGGCCGCAAAGTTCGTAAGCATCGATCTCATGGCCGTTATTTCGATAGCCATTTCTGAAAGTTGACCCTGAATTTCTGGATAACTAAATAGCGTTTTGTTATTAAAGCTTGTTTTTCTGGTAAAATCTAAAGCGTTCTCAAAAGCGTTTCGCGCGATTCCAAGAGCTATGGCCGATACCGGCAGTCTTGAATAGTTCAGCGACAAGCGAAGAAGGTTAAATCCTTCATTTTCTTTGCCAATTAAATGGTTATTCGGCACAAAAATATCGTCGAATATAAGTTCGCTTGCCGTAGATGCCCGTTGTCCCATTTTAAGTTCGTTTCTTCCTAAACTAAAACCTTTTGATTTTGAATCTACCAAAAAACAACTCATCGTTTCGACGCCCTTTGACCCTGAATCTGCAAAAACCGTATGAAAACGCGATAAAGAGCCGTTAGAGATGAAACACTTTCTGCCGTTTAATATCCACCCTTCTTTAATTTTTTTAGCTTTTGTTATTGGTTTATATAAACGGGCTCCGTCGGTCAGTTGAAAGTCGCTTCCCCCTGAGGGCTCTGTCGCCGCAAAAGAGAATAAGGTTAAATCTCCCTTGCGGTTTTTTCTGGCCGAAGAAACCGCAAATTTTCTGATGAGTTCAAAGTTTTTAGATAAAAAAACAGGCAAAACGCCCAAAGCGTTTGCTCCTATTAGAAGCGCAATCCCTCCGCAAATAGAGGCTGTTTCTTCAAGTTTTATGCACTGAAGCGTTGTATTTGAATATTTTCGCAGAGCGTATTTTCTTGTTCCCAAAGGAAAAGGCAGAAAATCTGAAAAAAAACCGGCGCCGGCGGCCTTTAACAATATTTTTTGGCGAATGAGGTCGTCTGATTTTAAGTCAAGAGAGTTTACCGACGGCGCGAAATTTTCTACGGCAAATTTTTTAATTCTCATTCGATATGACCGCAAAGTTTTTGACTCATGCTCAAAAGCGTTTACCTCAAATATCTTCTTATCTTTTCTCTTGAGAAAAATATTTTTTTCGGCAAGATTGCGATAAAGTTTTAACGATTTGATTTTTGATAAATCTTTATCGACAGATAAATCATTATTTGAAAACCCCAGAAGCCTTAGGTGATTTACGTCTCTAAGCAGCTTTTCTACGCCAAAATCTTTCATATAGCCATACCCGCCAAAAATTTGCAGAGCCGTTTCTGCCGCCTCTGCCAGATGAAAAAAGAATTTTTCTTTTATATCAAGAAGCTCTAAAAAATGTTCTATCGACATAAAATCGCGCGATAAATGATTTAGCATATTTTCGCAAAGCAACAAATTTGTTTTTATTTGCCGTAAATCTTTTGAAATTGCCGAATGTTTCTGAATTGTCAACCCGCCTTGCATTCTTTCTGAGGCGTATTTATTCGCTTTATTTTCCGATTTTTCTGCGCATGACAAAGCTATCGTCATTAACGAAACGCAGTATAAACTTTGTAAAAGCATAAATAATTCTTTTATTTTCTTTTCGTCTTTATTGATTTTTTTTTGTTCTAAAAGCTCAGAAGAAACGCGACATTTCAAAAACGAGATATTATCAAGACCGTGATTGTTTTCAAATTGTTCAATAAGAATATCATTTGAATTTATGGCTGCCAAAGAAAACCTGTTATCGCGGCTTAAAAAAAAGACAAGAGCCTTATGCCAGAACACAGAGCTTTGCGCCGTAAAATTATGACGTTTTTTTTCTTCTCCCAGAGATTCTCTTAAGGCGGAATCTTTTTCTTTTACAATAGAGTTAAAAATTCTCTCAGCAACTTTTCTGTCAAAAACATAAGACATTTCAAGCGCCGGTAAAAAACTCGTTTTATCTTTTATGCCTATAAAATTGGCGGCTAGACTTCCTAATGCAAGGTTATTCAAATGCAGCGCGATTCCCGCGTCTGCCGAAGCTATGATTTTAAGTTTTTTTATATTCAAAAGAACATCGTCATTTGAAATAAAACTTTGCCAAAGCGCGCCGGTATCTTTTTTCTCGTTTGAAATAACGCCATAAGATAAAGCCGAATTAAAAATATCTTGCAATACACTGTCTGAATTTTTTAATTCGGGACGGTTTAACTTTTTTAAAATGCCCTTATCACAAAAAGTTTGAAAGGCGGTTAGAATTTCTTTTTCAACGCTTTTAGTCATCGTTAACAGATTTTTTTACTTTTTCTTATGGGTTAAGCCATTACTGTGCAGACACAGGGCAAGAGCCTTGTAAATACATAAGCCCTTTCGCTTTATCATGGTAAAGGATACATTTCTTTCGCTTTAGTTAACAATTCGAAAAAAGCGGTTTCTATTGGCTCTCTTATTTGGGCATTTGAAATCTGCAAAAGAATTATTTTTAATTCAGATTTTTTTATATTATAAGAATCTTTATTTTCAAAAAGATTTATTAACTGCCCGTATAATGCCTGAGAAATCGAAGGATCTAATCCCTGAGGTTGAAATTTTCGCAGGGTCTGTTGAATTTCTTTTAGAATAATGGCATAAGATTGATTTTCATACTTTATTTTTTGTATTTTATCAAGGGGAACCTTAAATTGACCGGACATTTTAGAGACGATGTCATTCCAGTTTATATTTTCGCCCCGCTCTTCTCTTTTTTGCAGATTATTCAAGCTTAAAACCGTTTTGTGAAGAGGGGCCAAAGAAGCGTACCATTTTTGATATCCTTCTTTATCGTTGGCGCGCGTATACTTTGAAACCATACTTAATAAAGAAACATAATTCTTAAAAAGAGTTTGCCTGGGAATTTGCGGCGCATGCTCTTGCGATGAAACCTCCGTAAAACTTTTTATCTTTAAGGGGGGCGCCTGTTGAAAAGATGTCATATATTTTTCAAGAAGTCTTATGCCGGCCTCTTTCTTTTCTTCGAAAACTAAAGGAGCTTCTTTTGGTTGTTCTTGAGTCATCTCAGAAGGCTTTTCTTCGACGGCGGCTTTTAAGACAGCCAGCGGTTTTGCTTGTTGAAATAAACCGCCGTAATTTTCTAAGAGTTTTTCGCCGGGAACATATGAATAATCGACGGCATGATATTCTGCGGCTGACTCTGCCGCTGCGGTCTCTGGCACCGCGTTTTGCGGCGATAGATTATCGATTTTTTGGGTCTGATTTATTTCTGAAGTCTGTTCATTGGCAGAAGGCTGATCGCTGGCCTCGGCTTTTCCTCCGTTAAGTTTTAAAGGGGCCGATTTTTGAAAGAGAGCGCCGTATGCTTCAAGCAGATCGTCTGAAATAGTTCGATAAGGATTTTCAAATTTATGTTTTGCTCTGGGGATTTCTTTTTGATATAATTGCGCCTTAATTCTTTCTAATGAAGACATAAAATTCTTGCCAATAAAAGCCGAAAATCTGCTTTCATTGCTTTCGCCAATATACTGCGAGATAAGCTGCATTTTTTCAAGATAGTCGTCAAGTTTCTGAAAATTGGTTTCTAAAAAGCCTTTTAATGTCTCGATTTTTACCTGAATTTTTTCAGGAGGCAGCATCAGGCCTTTTTGCATATAATGACCCAGTAACTGGCGCATTGTATGGTAATATGTAAGAGATTCGCCGTATGAAGAGAAAACATACGAGCCGTTTTCATTTTTTATTAAGACATCTTTTGTCATTAAGCTATAAAGTTTCTCTAAAATATTCTATGGCTAATTTATAGCCCGTTTTGCCTAAGCCGGCAATAACGCCGGCGGCAATATCGCTTAAATATGAAAGTTTTCTAAAATCTTCCCGCGCATAAACATTTGAGATATGAACCTCTACAAAGGGAATTTTAACCGATAAAAAAGCGTCTCTAAGCGCAATACTTGTGTGAGTGTAAGCGCCTGCGTTGACGATAATTGCGTCGACTTTTTCATTTTCAAGATTATGAATAAATTCTACGATTTGCCCCTCATGGTTGCTTTGAAAAAATAGAAGAGAATCGCTTGGAGCCTCTTTTTTTAAGTAGTTTTCAAGTTCGCCAAGAGAAAAGCCGCCGTAATGATCTTTTTCTCTTTTACCGAGCATATTTAAATTCGGACCGTTTATTATGGCAATTTTCATATTTTATAAAACTCTTTAAGCGATTTAGTTATTATTTTTTGATCTACGGGCCGGGGCAGAAGATATTCGCCAATATTTTTTAACATAACAAAATATATCTCGCTTTCGCGATTTTTTTTATCTTTTTTCATCATGTCAACCAGTTCTTCTGGTCTCGGAGCTCTTTTTTTTGCGGGTAAATCTTTTATTGTACAAGGCATCCCGAGCGTTTGTAAAAGATTAAAAATCTTGAGCCACAATTTGTTATCTAAAATTCCCTGTCGATAAGAAAAAAAAGCCGCGAACGCCAGGCCAATCGAAACCGCCTCGCCGTGTTTTATCGCCTTGTATTCATAATAGCTTTCAATAGCATGCGCCAATGTATGACCCAGGTTCAAGATTCCCCTTAATAATTTTTCTTTTTCGTCTTTTTCAACTACCGCAGCCTTAATCGCAACGCTTTCTTTTGAAAGATATTTCATCGCGCTTAAGTCATTGGCGATAATTTTTTCTTTGTTTTGTTCAATATAATAAAACAGAGATTTGTTCATTAACAGGGCAGATTTTATCGCTTCGGCAAGACCGCATTTTCTTTCTCTTGCCGGAAGAGTTTTTAAAAAATAGGGAATTATAAAAACCGCTTTTGGCTGTTGAAACGTGCCAATCATGTTTTTGCCTTCAGGCAGGTTTACGCCGGTTTTACCTCCGACTGAAGAATCTACCATAGACAAAAGAGTTGTCGGTATTTGTATAAACGAAATACCCCGCATGTAAATAGAGGCAACGAATCCGTTGATATCGCCAATTACGCCGCCGCCCAAACCAATTAAGAGCGTATTTCGCGTAAAAGCCGCTTTAAGAAGATTGCTTGATACGTTTTCTATGGTTTTTAAACTCTTGGTTTTTTCTCCGTCAGGAAGAATAATAACGTGAGCTTTGCTAAAAATCTTTTTTATTTCTTTTTCGTAAATCTTATAAACTTTTACATTGGTTAAAAGAGCGGTTTTTTCATAGTTTTTAGAATATTTTTCTATCTCTTCTTTGAGAGAATCAAGCGTATCGCGCCAGATTATAGGGTAGCTGTCTTTACCCAAATTTACATTTAATTTATCGTTCACTAATATCACGTTTTTATTTTTTTTAGCAGGATGTAAATATAATTTTACAAGACGACTCAAACTAAAAGACTCAATAACACATTGAATTGACGATGTGTCGCAGAGCTTAAAACAAACCTATGAAAGCATCGCAGACGCCTCTTTTTACGCAAAAAGAAGATCCGAAAGACGCCGTAGTCGCGTCGCACAAACTTTTAAGCAGAGCCGGTTATATTAAAAAACAAGCCTCAGGATTTTATGCTTATTTGCCTTTCGGCTATATCGTTCATAGAAAGATTGAAGAAATTATTAGAACTAAAATGAATAAATATGGAGCGGTTGAAACGCATCTTCCTGTTTTAACTCCGGCAGAGCTGTGGCAAGTATCGGGCAGATGGTCGTCTATGGGTCCCGAGATGATGAGACTTTCAGACAGGCATAATGTTAATTTTGCCCTCGGACCAACGCATGAAGAATCGATAACATGGCTGGCAAAACAGTATTTACATTCATATAAACAGCTGCCCATAAATTTTTATCAAATAGGAAAAAAATACAGGGACGAAATTCGTCCGCGTTTTGGTCTTATTCGATGCCGCGAATTTGTCATGAAAGACGCTTATTCATTTCATATTGACGACGCCTCGCTAGAAGAAACTTACCAAAAGATGCGCGAATGTTATAGAGAAATATTTGATGAATGCGGTCTTGAAACGCTTTCTGTAGAAGCAGATTCAGGCGCGATGGGAGGGTCTGGTTCTGAAGAATTTATGGTGCCTTCGGCTATTGGCGAAGAAACGCTTCTTTTGTGCCCAGATAACGACTGCCAATACAGATCAAATCAGGAAAAAACTATGTTTAAGCCGCAAACGCCTTATTCTTCTGATAAGAGCAATGCCGCCGCCGAAAGAGTAGATACGCCAGACGTCAAAACGGTTGAAGAAGTCGCGAATTTCTTAAAAGCAGAAAAGACTTCATTTATAAAATCGGTTATTTATGAAAATTCAAGCGCGGTCGTTTTGGCCTTTATTCCAGGAGACCGAGATATAAGCGAAACGAAATTAAAAAATTTAAGCGGCGAAGCAGATCTTGAAATGGCTTCTCCCGAAAGCATCGAAAAAGTAAGCTCGGCGCCTCCCGGTTTTGCCGGGCCCTTTGAACTTAACGTAAAAAACGGGGATGAAATTACCGTTCAAGGCGAGAAAAAAAATGTCATCATCTTATACGATAAGAACTTAAAAAACCGCGGCAATCTAATAAGCGGCGGCAATATGGCAGATACCCACTGCATAAACCTTCAGGAAGCCAGAGATTTTATTATACCCGAAGGCGAAGAATATGATTTGGTTCAAGCGAAAGAAAGTGACCTGTGCCCCAAATGCGGCAAGCATAACCTGAAAAGCACAAAAGGCATTGAAGTAGGGCATGTTTTTAAATTGGGAAAAAAATATACCGAAGCTTTAGACGTAAGCGTGCTTGATGCAGAAGGCAGGCCCTCGACTCTTACCATGGGATGTTACGGTATAGGGGTAGGCAGAACTCTTTCTACAATTGTCGAACAAAATTACGATGAAAAAGGAATCATTTGGCCCGAGAGCGCGGCTCCGTTTCGGTATTATATGATAGGCATTTCAAAAACAGAAGAAGAAAAAAAAGAAATAGACGATTTATATGAAAGGCTTATTGAAAAGAATATTTCTGTATATTATGACGACAGAAAAGAAAGGCCGGGAATAAAATTTAACGACGCTGATTTAACGGGATTTCCTTTTCAAATAACAATCGGAAAAAATTATTTTGAGAACAAAAAAATCGAATTAAAAATAAGAAAGACTATGCAAAAATCAGAGATGGCGTTTGAAGAGTTGTTCTCATAATTTTTTTATCATTATCTCTTTTACTTTTTTAAGGGATTTTTTGACTTCTGCATTTTCAGGGTCAAGAGCCAAAACTTTGTTGAACGCAAGCTTCGCCGCCTCGTATTTTTTTAAATTAGCGTACGCAATGCCCAGATTATTATAAGCCTGAATATATAAAGGCTTTATTTCAATCGCTTTTTTCGCGGCATCGGCAGCCTCTTTAAATTTTCTGTTTTTTATTAGCGCGGTAGAATACCAAAAATAATTTTCAGGATTACCGCTGTCTAACTCAACGCATTTTTCAAAACATTCAAGAGATTCTTTTTGCTTTTCAAGTTCAAAAGCGACAATGCCCATATTTTTATAGGCGTTCGCGTTTTTATCGTAAAGCCTTACCGCGTCAGAAAATATCTCAAAAGCTTTTTCTCTTTCTTTTTGCGTAAGTAATTCTATTGCCTCGGCTGTTTTTTCCATAAATTTTCCGTACTTTAGATCAGATTCAATAACCAAAAAAGAGAAATCGTCAGATAAAGACGCGTCTTCTGAAAATTGTTCCAGCTCGCGAAACATTCCATGGACGCAATCGTCAATGGAATCGTTTTTAAAACGCTTGATAAGCTGTTCAAGCCTGCTATGGCCAAATTCTTCGCCAAGACTATTTTTTAATTTTATTATCCCGTCTGAATATAGAATTATTCTATCGCCGGGGTATAGACTATCAGATTTTTGAGTATAACGCTTTTTTTCGTCTTCTGCTGCGCCTATAAAAATTCCGTCGGCGTCAATATGCTCAAATTTACCTTCGTTTCTTCTGTAAATGACAGCCGGATACATAGACGCGTTTGAATAAAATAAGTTATGGGCCTCGTCAAAAGAGAACATACAAGCCGAAATATAATCGTCGTCATTTAGTATTTCTATAATTTCATCATTAAGTTGTTTGAAAATCTCGGCCGGATACGAAGATTTTTTTGAAATTTCGCGAAGATAAATTTTAAAATTTGCGATGTTTATCGGTTTTGAAATACCCAGCCCCGAGCTTTCGCCTAATAAAACCCCGAACTGATTACCAGGAAGCATAATATAGTCATAAAAATCGCCGCAAGCCTCTGAAGCCGAAATAACATAGCCTGAAATTTTTAAGCCGTTCCATTCAATTGTTTTTAAGAAGCTCTGTTTTTTTTGCATTTTTTGTATATGACTTAAATTCTCTTTCAATTGAGTTTCAGCCGAGATAACCCGCGTTTGAACTTCGCTCATATCTTCTTTTTGCTGGGTAATTTTCTTATCGAATCCTATACGATAGTTTTTTAAATTTTTTGATATCTCGGCGATATATTCGGCAACCCTAAGCACCTCTCGGTCAAGACCGCCTGGAAAATGAATTTCAGCCATAGAACTTCTCATTTTTAGCATTGAATTTTTAACGTCATTTAATGAAATACGGGTTGTGTAATATGAAATATGACCCTCGATAAGAGTAAGCAGAGTGCCTCCGACTAAAAATTCAAAAGCCATGGTTAGCGTATCTCTTTGATAATAAACCAATAAGTTCGAAATAAAAATAAGCAAAACAAATAAAAACGCGAAAACAAGCATTTTAAACCGAATGCTCGAATAAGAACCCGCTTTTACCGCAATATTTTTTTCGATCATCTTTTGAGCCGAATAAGAACGAGCCGGCATTGTCATGCTCTCTGAAATAATAACGCTAAAGACCGCCAGTACGCTTAAGGCAATGATGCCCGCATAAAAAAAGTTATTTAACACAGACTGCTCTAGCCCCGCGTAATATAATCCCCAGTACCTAAAAACGGCCAAACTTACAGAAAACCAGAAAAGAGAGGCCATGGTAACCGAATAAGGCAGTCTGCTTAAATTTGAATACAATCTTGAATATTCGGCGGGCATTAAATTATCGGGAATACTTAAAAAGGTTTTGAATTCCATCAGTTTATTTAAGGATTTTATGTTTTTTCCTATCCCCCCAAAATGCAATCTGCTAAAAAGACCGAATTGTATTAAATGCAAAAACCATCCGCCTGCGCTTGAAATTAGAAATACTCTCGCATATTCATGACTTATTTCAACGCCGCCTGATTTCAAGTAATAAAATGCGAAAAAACATCCCGCAAAGATAGAAAAAATATTAAAAAAAGCGGTTGCAAAAGCATAGGAACCGATTTTAGATAATAAGTTAAAGAAAATATATAATAATTTCACGATAAAAGCCTGTTTCTTCCCTTTTTATATCGGCAGTTTTGGGCTTTTTTAAAATTCGTTTTTAAGTTTCTCGAGAGCTTGTCTGCCCGAAAATACAGAGTTGTTTTGGTATAAAGCCGGTAGTTGATGAATGTTTTTTTCTTTCATCAACCGCTTTCTTTCTAAAAAAATGTTTTCTGCTTCTATAGACTGTATACAAGAGAGAAATTCCTGACGGTTTATTCTGGCTCTGTCTGCAAAACTCATAAGATTTTTCATTGCCATATTTATTTCGTTTGTTGTTCTTGAAGACGAATCTTTTGAGTTTTGATTATCGGGCATATTTTGATTTATTTTTTTTCTAAACAGACCTTTAAAACCGCTAAATCTCTCTTTTAACATTCTTCTTTTATCTTCCAGAGGGTTGCCCGTCAAGCCGCTGTTATTCATATAATTATATCTTAAAAATTCGGTGAGCTTCTCATAATTAGCCGCGCAGATCGCGCCTTTTGATATTAACTCGTCTGATTTTCCCTGAGGTACATGAAAATATTTCTTTTGATTTTCAGCAGACAGTTCCATTATTCTATGAATCTCTGAAAATGCGCTTTTACACAAAGGGCAGTTGAAATTATAGAAAATAAAAAAATCAACTTCTTTTAAATCGCTAATATTGATATTCTCTGAAAATGAAAAATTTCTTTTTTGAATTTCAGGGTTTTGGTTTTGTTCGGTTGTCAGATTTCTATTTGCGGGAGATTGAAATGTTTTTGCCGTTTGAAAGACTTCTACAATACCCCATATAATAAAATATACTATCCCCGCAAAAACAAGGCCTAAGAGCGCAAAAAAGAAATATTTTTTATATTTTATAAAAATCTCTTTCATAATAGAAGGAATAAACCGTTTTCAGTATTCGCGAATTATAACTGTAAACACAGTCTTGAAGATACAACGATCTTGTAAAGAATATTTATTGACAAATAGAAAAATGAATAATTTATGATAATAACCGATCATTAAACGCTCATCTTCTTTTTTCATTGGAAATTTTTAAATATAAAGTTTCAATGAATTCAACTTTGAACATAGGAACAAAATTTGAAAACCTTTGATTTTATGAAAAAGATATTCATTATAGGAATATTTTTAAGCTTTGCTGTATCATTAGAATCTGCTGAGCTTAAAAAAGTATTAATTATGGATATTATTAACATAGAAAAAAATTCTAATTATCAATATCTTGAAGTTTCGATAACCGATGCGGTTGCTCAGTCTTTAAAAGAGAAATTTGCCTTCAAAGAGGCAGAAAAAAAGCAGCTGGAAAATTTAGCCGAAGAAAACTATTTTTATAGAGACGATTTTTATACAAAATCTATCGCTATGAATACCGGCCTTTTATCAAAACAAGATGTCGTAATATCGGGAGGTTTTAAAATTATTTCGTCTGAAAAGGCTAAGTCGTCTGCGCTTAAAAAAGAGAAAGGAACAGAAATTATTGCCACTAAAATTTGCATTTTAGATATTGCTAAAAAAAAAGTTATTGCAGAGTTTGTCGAAGAAGGCCCTGCTGATAGCAGAATATTTGAATCTGTAGAAAAAATAGCCGTTAGAATTTCTCAAGAGGCAAAAGCGGTGCTTCCTAGCCGTGAAGACTGGGAAAAAAAAGGAATTTCTACAGTTTCTGACGAACAATGGTTTGAACGATTTGTTTTTGGTATTCGTATAGGAGGCGGTATATATTTTAACGGCTGGGCCTCTCATTTTAAGTTAAAGCAGCCTTCTCTAGGCCTTTCAATTTCATTTTATATTCCCGTTTTATGGGAAAAGCTATTATTTCAAGTTGATTTTATTCAGGCCGAACATGTTCTTAAAAAAGAAGCTGTCACTGTTTTAAATGCAATGGATCTAACATTAAACGCCTCTAATTATTTTTTAGCTGGAAACTTTATGTTCGACTATCATTTTTGGGGAGATTTTAACCTTTACCCGAAACTTGGCGCAGGATATGCTTTGCAACAGACGCAAATAACTGGCAGTTTAAATTCAACGTCCAATAATTCTTTCCCTATAATTGAGGGCGGGCTCGAAACAACGTATAAAATTAACCGCCAATTAAGCGCCGTCTTGGCTTTTCAAACATTTATGGAAATTGAAAAAGGCGTATATACTTACTTTAACAATTTGAATTTAGGAATAAATTATGGGCTATAGTCTAAAATCAGGAGAAAATAATGAAACCATATAAAATTACAGCGACAATAATCTTATTAATATTTCTGCAATCATGCAGCGGCGTTTCAACCGACGATCTTTTAAATGGCGAATCTTTGAGCCAATTTCAAGACACCACTCCTCCGAATATTTTATCTCCTGCAGACGGCTCAACGATTGGTCTTTCGGCGGTGTTACAATGGACAAGCAAAGCAGGGGCCTCTTCTTATACCGTTGAAGTCGCCACAGACAGCGCTTTTACCTTGCCCATTACGGGAAGTCCTTTTACGGTTAACGCGCCCACTACGTCTTATACCCTTGACTTAACGACGATAGGAGGCAATACTTATTTCTGGAGAGTCGCCGCCGATACCACCGAGGCGGGCCAGTATGGGCAGGCCTCATTTAACGCTATTGATAATATTATTTATGTTTATTGCGACGCGATAGAAGCAGATTGTTCATCATTATCGGCAAACTCTACCGCGGTAGGAACAAAGTCTAATCCCTATAAATCGATTTCTTACGCACTTTCAAGAGCTTCTGTTCTGGGAATCTACGAAGTGCGCGTTGCCTCAAGAGATACTATCGGAACGCCATATGAAGAAATTATAGCCATAAGAGACGGTATAAATATCTACGGAGGCTATTATGTCGATTTTAGTACCCGCGATTTCGCGAACCCTACGGTAGTCAGCAGCAATTCTTCATTTGTAGCGTTTGCTCAAAATATTTTCATGACGACCGTAATTGACGGATTTGTTTTTATAAACAATTCTACGAGCCTTGAAGTAACGTACGGGGTTAAAACAGATAACTGTTCAAGCGGTCTTATTTTTAATGACGTTACCATAAACGGCGGTTCAGGCAATCAATCTTACGGGTTATATAATATAAACTCTTCTTATGTCAATGTGACGAACAGCGCAATTACAACGGGAAATTCCAGTATAGGCGCTACAGGCGTTTTTAATGACCCAACGTCTGCGCCTGTCTTAACGTCTGTTACCGTAACCACAGGTACGGCGCCTACGACATCTCTTATTACAAACGCAAGCTATGCCGATACTTCGCCTCCAAACGCTTTAGGTCCCGCCGACGGTTCAGAAGTAAGTTTAACGCCTACAATTGTATGGACATCTAAATCAGGCGCGGCGGAGTATTATGTTGAAATTGCCACCGACAGCAGTTTCGTATCGCCTATTTCAGGCAGTCCTTTTACGGTTTTGGCCCCTGCTACTTCATATACGGCAGATTTGACATCCTATGGCGGCGGCACATATTATTGGCGTGTTAGAGCCGATACAACCGAAGCCAGCCAGTATGCAAGCGGTTATTTTATTGTATTAGACGAGTTTATTTATGTGTATTGCGTAGCTGATACTACATGCTCTGACGAAGGAACAACTGGAACGCTAAATAATCCTTATCAAACAGCTGCAAAGGGCGTTTCAGAAGCCTATCGGCTCGGCAAATCTGAGGTGCGTATTGCCTCTAGAGGCGCCGGAATAGATACCACATATGAAGGCACTGTCGTGTTAAAAGAAGGCGTTACCATATATGGCGGGTATGACGCTTCATTTTCAATTCGCGATCCGGCCATAAACAGAACAATATTATCAAGTAATGGAAATTTTGTTATTTATGCGGCAGATATATTTCTCACAACGATTGTCGACGGGGTAGAAATTAAAAATACGGCTGTCGGTTTAACAACTACGATTGCCGTCAAGACAGATAATTGTTCAAACGATTTACAGTTTAATAATGTATTAATAAACGGCGGTTCAGGCTCAACGGCTTACGGTATGTATAACACAAATTACGCCCAGCCCTATCTTTTTCAAAGTTCTGTTACCACAAATAATACCTCTACCCGAAGTATAGGCATCTACAATAACCTGGGTTCTTTCCCCTTGCTTGAAAATTCTTTTATAACTACCGGCGCATCGGGTACAACGATTGGCGTCTTAAATGAACAAAGCAGTTCATCTGGAACCGTTATGCTAAATAGCGAGGTCATTCCGCTAAATGCGCAGACCTTTTCTGCAGGTATAAGCGGCAATAATTCTTTGCCCGGGGGCGACGTAAGCATATACAATAGTTATATAACTTCGGGAGATGTTACCCTCGGACCCGCTTACGCAATATATGCAGAAAATGGAACGGTAACCGATAGTATTATCTCAACAGGAACGGGAACTATTTTTACGGGTATTTATTTTGAAAACCCGTCGGGCGTTGAATCTGTCAATATCAGCAATAACATTGTAACAACGAGCAATACATCTGCAACAGGAAGCGGAATTTATCTTGGTCATAATAATATTTTAGACAACTTTCTGGTGTCTAATAATACAATTGGCATAGAAGGAAACGATTCTAAAGGAATTGAAATTAGCGCTGATGCGGCTTCAAACCAGCAGTTGAAAATTGATAATAATATTATATATAGCAAAAGCGGCAGCGAGACAACAGCCATTAAAACAGGCTCGGCTGTTATCACGACAATGGATAATAATATTAATCTCGGCGCGAGCAGTTTTTTAAACTATAATGGCGCAAGCTATGCCGAAACATGTTCAGCATTAAATACGCAGGGAACGGGTACATTCGGGGGATGGGATTTTGCAAGTCTTGCTTTTGAAACAAAAAATAACCTGAACACCCGAATAAACGGGTACGGCGAATCATATCTTAAAGATATCTATGGTAACGGCAATACAATTATTCTTGCAACCTATGGCTCAGGAATCGCAGTTTCAACAGACGGGGGCGCAACATGGAGCCATCGCATTTCGCCTGATAGCGGTTTAGAGTCAAACTATATTGAAGAATTCTGGACAAACGGATCAACTATTTATGCAGCTACTTCATATGGATTCGCTTCTGGCAGCAGTTCTTTTACCAATTATATTTCAGGCTTGCCAAGTACCAACTTAAGAAGTTTATTTTACAATGGCACTATCTATGTAGGCACAAGCAGCGGTTTTGCGTGGTCGTCTAATGGCGGGTCAAGCTGGACAACACGCACAACGGCTGAAGGCTTAATTTATAATGAGGTATACAGTTCATATGTAAGCGGCTCAAATATCTATGTGGGTACGGGTTATGGAACATCGGTATCTACAAATTCGGGCGCAAGTTTTACAATAAATGCGAATACCGGGAATGGTTTGGGAGGAAGTACCGTTTATGCAATTTGGGGTAACGGAAGTACCGTATATGCCGGCACAACTGGGGGATTTTCAATTTCAACGAATAACGGCGCCAGTTATACAAATAAAACGACGGCAAACGGACTTCCTGCAAATAATATTTATGATATGATTGTAAACGGCTCTACGATCTATGTGGCAACATCTGGGGGCGTTGGCGTCTCTTACAACGGCGGTTCGACATTTTCTACCCTTTATACCAGTCGTACTACCCATAGAATTTATAAAACCGGTTCGAATATTTACGCGGCCAATTATGACAGTTACGCCTATTCTCATGACAACGGCTCAAGCTGGACAACCGTATATTCTGCAGATGGTTTAAACAGAAACATTCAAAATATGTATATATCGGGAAATACAGTGTACGCGGCAACGGATCCGGGAGGTCTCGCTATTTCAACAGACGGCGGAAATACATTTATAAATAAAACTCCAGATAACGGTTTCTCCTCTGCCTCTGCGCTTGATGTGAAGGTACAAGAAGGTATTATCTATGCTGTATCATGGGATGGTTTGTACACTTCAACTGACAAAGGCGCTAGCTTTACAAAAATATATAGTATAAATAATATAGAACATTTAGAAATTGACGGAAATAATATTTATTTGGGCAAAGGTTACGGAGAACTTTATGTCTCAAATGACGGCGGCGCTACATTTAATCAGAAGCTAAGCGGCCTTAATAATATTTATGATTTATTTGTGGATCATTCTAACTCGACATTATATGTGGCGACAGAAGATTGGGTTGGGAGCGCTGTCCATGATTTATATGTTTCTACCGACAATGGCGCAACTTTTTATACCATCAATTTTTCAAGTCAGATAAATACAGTTTACGCTAAAAGCGATAACTTATATGTAGGTACCGAAACCGGACTTTATTATTCTGCCGACGGGGGAAGTTCATTTGATCCTAAAAAGACAACATCAGATGGTTTAATGGATAACAGAGTTCATGATATTGCGGCTTCGGGCGCTAATCTCTATGTATTAACCTTAGACGGGTTGACTATTTTTGTAAACGGATGGATAGAATACTATCAATATTCAATGAGCCAAAAATATGATATTTCTGTAGATGGCTCGAGATTATTTATTGCAGGCGGCTGGAATGGTCTTGCAATTAATAAACCCTGTACCGCTCTTTTTACAACTCCGACAACCGCCGGCAATAAAACAGGTACATCTGTTGCCGATCTTTTTGCCTCAGGCTTCAGTTCGATTGACCCTTCTACATGGTTAATACTTGGCAGCGGTCCCGCTGACCTTGATACTTCGGGCGGCTGGACTCCAGGGGATATCGGCGCAGATGCGGTAAACGCTGGCGTTTCGGCGGGCATAACGCCGGGGGCGGGGTGGTAAATCTATATAGCGCCTAAAAAGAAATTCTGCTTTAACGCAAACAATTGAAAACGCCTTGACAGAATACTTAAAAAAGAAAATCTTAAAAAAAAAGACTTCAGACTTTTCAATGAATTAAAAGTTAAAAATCTTCTGGTATAGGTAAAAAAGAATGAAAACGGTAAAAATAGTAAGAAAAAATAATATTATTTATAAAACAGCTTTTTTAACAATATTTATTTTTTCTTTTCTAATCGCTTCGGCCCAGTCAAACAAAACAGATATTCGAATAAAGGCGGCGGGCGATATTATTTTTCACGGGCCCATTGTTTCTATGGCCAAAAAGATCAAAAAAGAAAATCCGGCAGAAAATTCTTATTTGTATTTTCTTAAGCTTCTGCCTGAAGACGCGCTTAAAGCAGATATCAGCATGGTCAATTTTGAAAATCCGATTGCCTATAAAACAGGCGGCGCGCCGGTTCCTTTTATCTTTAACGCGCCTTTAGAATCTTACGAGGCTTTTGAAAAAATCGGGGTAAACTTGTTTAATCTTGCCAACAATCATATTTATGATCAAGAAGTCGACGGCTTAGACGAAACCATTGAGGCGCTTTCAAAAACGGGCCTCACGGGTCTTTGCGATAAAGAGATGTCGGCTATTATTAAAACCTTTGAGATAAACGGCAAAAAAATCATGCTGGCCGGCATTACAAGACTTTTGAATGTCTCTAAAACATTAAATCGCCTGCAAATTTGTCACCTGCCGCAAAAGAACATGCGGGCCAAAGACAAAGAAAAAGAATTTTTAAAAACAGAAGAAAATTTCTTAAAAAAACTGAAAGAACAAAGTAAAGAGGCGGATGTATTTATCGCGCAGGTGCACTGGGGAACAGAATATATTATTGAGCCGCATCAGATGCAAACCGAATTTGCCCAACAACTGGCCGAAAGTGGGGTAGATATTATCTTGGGTCATCATCCGCATTTTGTACAGGGTTACGATATTATAAAATCGAACCATGAAGTTGAAAAACAAACTCTCGTTTTTTACAGTCTGGGTAATTTTTTTTCAAATCAGGGAAGAAAATATAAATACCAGCCAAACGCTCAACATGATCATAACAGCGCAAGAACAAGAGACGGCGTTATTATTGATTTGGTACTTAAAAATTCAAAATGCGAAGATAATTATAATATAAAAATGGCCCTCAAAAAAGAAGATAAAGACGATTTGACAATATGCGCAAAAGCCATACCAACATGGATGCACCGGGGCAAAGTAAATAAAAAGTTTTTTATAGGTCCCGTTTTGTCTGAACGGGCCGCTTTTGAGAAAGAATTTTCAAAAGAAAAATCAATTTTCTTAAGAAGCGCAGAAAGAACAAACGAATTATTTAAACAACCGGTTTCGGCCAAATAAAATAAAATTTTCGGGCTAGTATGAACAGCTTTTGATTGACAACGGCTCTCAAAATTAACTTTTGACAAAATAGCGCTGCCTTAGCTCAATTGGTAGAGCAGCTGATTTGTAATCAGCAGGTTGTAGGTTCGATTCCTATAGGCAGCTAATAAATATCTCGGGTAGGCTTTAAGTTTTATTGCCCGAAAAAATTGGGCAGGTTCCCGAGCGGTCAAAGGGATCAGACTGTAAATCTGCTGGCTACGCCTTCGGAGGTTCGAATCCTCCCCTGCCCAAAAAATAATCTTATATGGAGTTCCCAGAAGAAGAAATTCGCAATAGCTTGATTGCGGCAAATTTCGGTCGGGCATGCCAATTAGCCAAAGAATGGCTTGAGGCGGCTCCTCTGGAACTTAGAAATACGCGACAACACAAAATAGCCGAAGAATCTTATGTTTACGGCCGTTTTTTTTTTCACCGTCAAGAAAGAATAAATCAAACCCCGGGCAGCGCCGATAAAGCAAGACTTTATTTAAAATTTTTAGACGAACTAATCGAAATCAGAAAAGAAAGAGAATTAAGCGAAACCATCGAAAATTCAATATGGCCCGATGTCTACAAAATGATTCACATGCATGTTGCAGAGGGCTTTGCCAGAGCCTTTGCGGGTCAAAAATCTTACAATCTTGATCAAACCGAAGTTATTCAGCTGGCTGTTTCATTAATAGAAATAAACAATTGGCCAGGGGCAAAAGAAAGTCTTTTGTTTATGTATAAGATGAATCCGAAAAACGCTCTGTATAATTTTTTATTGTCGCATGTATATTACCAGTTAGGCGAAATGGATTTATTTTTAACTCATCTTCGCGAAGCCCTTTTTATAAAGCCTGAAGTCATTGAAGAATATGAAAAATATCTTCCCGAAGGCGCCTTTCAAAAAATCTGGGATCATTTAAGCGGTGAAGATTTTTCAAAAATTGCCAGATACCGCTATTTTGCTCTATACCTTGAAATTAACGGTTCTTATAAAATTAAAAGAGAAATATCAGATAAAGAGCTTGAAAAAACAGAAGAAGATTTTGAAAAGCTCTATCTTCAATTTAAAGACTCAAAAAATAAGCCTTTCTTAGAAGACTTAAAGCCCAGAGTTTTACATCTCTTGGCATGGTTAATGTATTATGCCGAAGAGAAAAAAAAATTAGATTCTCTTGAAAGATACTCTTCTATTATGAAAAAAATTGATCAAGACGTTTATGCGAATTTCTTAGAATCTAATAAATAATAATATCTAATGAATCTGTTTTTTTATTTTTATAGCGAATAATCGCCATAGAAGCTTCATATAACAGCCATACGGTAATGACAAGAAGAACAACCGCGACAACTAAAATATCTGCCATGCCGTCTTTTTCAATAAAAAGAATAATGTTTTCAATCATGGCAATTATCGTACTAAACAGTACAAATATCATAGGTATTAAAGTATATAGCGGATTTTTTTTTCTTGAATACAAATAAATAGACGCCAGAAAAAGAGCCAGGGCCCCTAATATCTGATTTGTCGTGCCAAACAACTGCCAAAGAACCTTTCCCGCCGGCAGGGAATTTCCTGAAGCGTCTTTAATCTCAAAAAAAGCGAAAAAGCCGATGGCTAAAACGGCTAAAAAAGACGAAATATAACGATTTTGAAAAAAACGGCGTATCTTATCTTCTTTTATAAAAGTCGCCATTTCTTCTATATTATAACGAAGCAATCGGGTCGCCGAATCAAGACTGGTCAGGGCAAAGCTTACGACGACAAAAGCAAGCAGGCCCTTGCCAAATTCAATAGAAATTCCGGTAGAAGATAAAAACTTGGCGCCCCCCTCTATGAAAATACCCACTTTTTTGCCCAGAGAAGCCAGTTGGTTCCAGTCGCAGTAAAGAGCGTTCCATTCTTCAAAAGAAGCAAAGGTCGTTGTCGTGGCTAAAATGGCAATTAGCCCTAACATCGATTCGCCAATCATACCGCCGTAACCGATAATTTTTGCGTCAGTTTCTTTGTTAAGCTGTTTGGCCGTGGTGCCCGAAGAAACAAGAGAATGAAATCCCGAAATTGCACCGCAGGCGATGACAATGAATAAAAAAGGAAAAACAGGCGGCGCGTTTGCCGCGTTAAACTGAACGGCGGGGGCAGAGAAACTGACGTCAGAGAGAAAAAAACCGATATACAAAAGACCCATAGAAAGATACAAGAGCAGCGAATTTAAAAAATCGCGGCTTTGCAAAAGAAGCCAGACGGGCAGTATGCTAGCGGCAAAGCCGTAGCACAGCATAACTATCTTCCATGAGGTTATAGAGGGGGCTTTTTGCGTGTCGTGAAAATTAAAAGTTTCATAAGAAGATGGATGCTGTCCCCACCATAAAAATAATAAAACAATAAAAAACGAAATAACGCCCATATATTTTAATGGGATATTTTTCTTGTAATACAAATATCCCATTATCATGGCTATAACCATAATTCCGGTTGAAGGAGCAATCACCTGAGGAAATCCGCCTGCTGAAAAAAGATAGCCCAAAACAAGAACAAAAACGCCCATGGCCAATGAAAATAAAAAGAAGATAATTAACAAAAATAGAAGTTTTGCCCGCCTGCCCATTAGATGTTCAGTAATAGAGCCTATCGAAAGTCCGTTTGCTCTGACAGAAAGCACCAGCGCGGCAAAGTCATGAACCGCCCCAATTAAGACAGAGCCTAAAACTACCCATAAAAGAGCGGGAAGCCATCCCCAGATAACGGCTACAGCCGGCCCTAATATGGGGCTTAAACCGGCGATGCTTGCGTAATGGTGGCCCCAAAGAATATAAGTAGGGGTGGGAATAAAATCTATATTGTCTCGTTTGGTATGGGCGGGGGTTTTGAAATCGGCCCGTAAATTGAAAAGTTTTGACCCTAAAAAACCGGCATAATATTTGTAGCCTATAATATAAACGGCAAAAACGATAAGCGTAACTATAGCAGGGCTCATGCCTTCGCTTAATTACCTTTTATTTATCAGCGGTGTTTTCAGCCTTTTCTTTTTTTTCAGGCTCGGCGCCAGAATCAGATTTTTTGTTTAAATATTCTTTTAAGTTGAAATTTTCGTTTGTATTTATTTTATAAGAATCTCTAATTTGGCTTACATACTCTTCGCGCTTTTCGCCTAATTTTCTAAAGCGAATATTGCTTTTTGCTTCTTCTAAGAGTTGATCCATAGGAATGGCGGCTAAGTTAGGGTTATTTTTTCGCGCCGCTTCAACAAAGTTGATTGCCTCAGAATCGGCTACGTTAACCCCTTCGATTCCTACTTTTTCGTCTAGATATAAAGAAGTAATAAAATACTGCTGTAAAAACTGCACTCTCTTTTTGATTTTCTCGTCTTTCAAGAAGCCTTTTTTATCTGCGTCATGGTTAATCAAAAGAATTCTTTTATAAATTTCAGGAAAGTTTTCTTTTTTCAAGCCTTCAAGAAGTTTTGCCAGCCTGGGGTCGCCCGACAATTCCGGATTTTCTATAAAGGGCTTAAGCTGTTCAGGAGTTCTGTTTAACTGCTGGGCCATTAGAAAAATAAACGCTTCATGTGCGTCTTCAAAATCAGATACGGTATATTTTTTGCCCTCTACCTGCCATATCCATGGAGTTTTATCGCTTGGCTTATTGCATACTAAGAATAAAGCCAATAGCAAAACTAAAATTACGTTTTTTTTACTTTGTGAAAATGATTTCATATTATCTCCGATTCAATATTCATTCAATATAATGGTCAAATATTAAAACTTTTCAGCCTTGTGAATCAGTTTTTTCTAAGAACCTTTAATTTTGTTAAATGTTCTTGCAATTTTACGCAATTGCTTAAAACATGGGTTAGAAGCATTTATTTTTATCGGTTTTAATGGGGAGAAGGCGTTATGAAAGTACGATTTTCTATTTTTATATTCTTATTTGCATATCTTGCGACGGGCATAGCGCCTGACTTATTTTCAGAAAATAACAAATCAAAAAAGCGCGTGGGCGTTTCGCCTTTTGAGGCGCGTTCGGTAGAAAAAGAAAAAGCCAATTTAATAACCGATTTGTTTCGCTCATATTTATTGGCAGAAAAGGTTTACGAGGTTCTTGACCGCGCCCATGTTCAAAAAACGATGCGGGAACTTGAGTTTCAAAGCAGCGGTATGACAGATCAAGAAAATGTAGTTGAAATGGGAAAAATGCTAAACGCAGAGTTTATGATTTTTGGTTCGCTTTCTAAAATAGACAACTTCTACCGAGTTTCGGCAGATATAGTTGAAATAAAAACCGGAAAGCTATTAAATAGCGTCAACCAGAAATTTAGCGATATGAATTATTCAGAAAACGTCGTAAAAAGTCTAGTAAGGGCCCTTGTTAGAGGCGAGAAAGCCGATGAATTTGTTTTTGCGAATAAAATTCCCGATAAAGACCCTGCTAAAATAAAAAAATATTTAGAAACAAAATGCTGCGCCGTTAAAAATAAATATATTCGCTATAAAATTCTGGGCTTTACAGGCAATTATGACGAGATACAAGAAAAATTCTACGGATTTCTTTTATTTAAAGAAATAAAAATGCCGTCGGGCGAAGAAACATTGAAAGTGATTTCTAATATTGTTATCAGCAATGTCTTTACCATGAAAAACCTTCAAAAAACGGCGAAAGAAGCGTTTGAAAAAAATAAAGAATATGACACATTCGGTTATTCTATCATGCCCAAAAAAGGAGATAATCTGGCCCTGGAATACCGCATTTATCAGAAAAAAGGAAAACCCTCGGCTATTGAAATTTATCTTGTAACCCGGAATATTGACTGGAGCGCAAAAAAACCGGTTACTTTTCAACATGAAATCAAATAACAAAACGTTATGATAATTGGGGCATGAATAAGCCAAAAAGACACAACGCGCCATAGTGTATCAATTCTAAATTCTTTTATCTAAATATTAGATTCAACAAAATAAATTTATTATAATGACATTAAACCTGAAACTAGATCGTCTAATTATATTAAAGAATTAATTATTTAGTATCTTGAGAAAAATATGAAGAGGAAACCTAAAATGATTTTGAAAAAGGCGTTTCAATTAACTTTATTTTTATTTTTTTTAGCGTCTGGGCAAAAATACGCTCAAAATAATTTAAGCGACGATCTTAATCAAGAAACAAAAAAATCTATACAAGAAAAACCTGACAAAGAAGAATTAAAAAAAGACAAAAACTCTACAGCCATATGGCATGAGTTTGAATTAGACGCTTATTATACAAGCCTAGGCCTATATCTTGGAATATGGGGAGAAGAGCCCGAAAACTTAGGCAAAAAAAAAGAAGTCGACGTTTACTGGCATCTTATTACTACTTCTTATTTCCCTTCTTTTCTTGTTTTAGAGGCGAGCGTTTATCCCATGCCGGTTGCGGGCGTAGGGCTTAAAAAGTACGCTACAAAATTTTATGAAAAGGGCCGGCTTAGCCCGAACTTTAATCTGATTGAGGCCGTTACCTCGGGCTATCAAGAGCCTTATGCCGCCTCTCTTTTTATAGGTAATATCGTTGTTTTTCAAGAAGAAGGCGAAGAAAAAGAAACAGGAAATCAGGCGTTTATGGGATGGGTATTCTCGACAGGCGACTATCATATTAAAGACAATGTTTTAATAAAAGATCTATGGTTTGAAGTTGAAGGGAAAATAAAAGGCGACAGAAATTTGCCCGATCAAAAATTAAGCTGGAGCTTTAAGATAGGGGCGCGCTTTCATCAAAATGAAGATATTGAAGACATCGCTTTTGTGGGCATAAGAAGAAGCAGGGTCGATCTTGAGGGATCGCTCTTGTCATTTTTTTATAACGGCGGTATTGAATATACTTTCGACTTTGATTTTAGAAAATGGATACCAATTCGGCATTATCTTTTAATTGAAAAAAAATTCCCGGTGTATAAGAAAATTGCGGTAAGTTTAGATGTTGGTTTTATCTGGGAAGCCAAAGAAAAGTATGAAGGTTTTCTCGATACTTTAGATAAAGACAACTGGAAAGTCTTCATAAGACCAAACATGAGTTTCTAAAAATATAAAAATTGACGCCTCATCGAAAGAAAATTATTTAATTGTATATGAACGCTATATTTATCGTGGGCTACTGGAACTCGGGCACGACTTTACTTGTAGACTTGCTTAGAAAACATCCTGAAGTAAAATTAAAAAGAGCCCGGTATAAGCCAAATCTCGAAGAAAGAGATATTGTAAAAATATTAAAAAAGTTTGGCTCTGATTTTATTCAATTGGGCGATTATTCAGATATAAATGAAAACGGTTTTCAAAATTATAAAGAAACAAAATTTAACGACGAGCAAAAAGAAAAATTTAATAAAATATTTATGAAAAAATTCGGCGTAAAAAACAATAAATATTTACTGTTGAAAAATCCATGGCTTTTTTTTATGCCGAATTTCATTAAAGAACAATTTTCAAATTTAAATATGAAAAAAATTCTTATCTTGCGTCACGGTCATTCCCAGGTTGTTTCAAAAGACTATTGGCTTCGCGATACCGACAGGCCAGAGCAAAAACTGTTTGCGCGCGCAAAGTTTTGGGTTCGCTCTATGGAGTTTTTTTTTGAGAACTGGCACAATAAAGAGACGCTAGTCATGCGCTATGAAAATGTCTGCCAAAACCCGCTCAATGCGATGAAAGAAATATGCGATTTTATAGGAATCGATCTTGCCCCTATCGAAAACAGCGTTCCTAAAAAACTTGAGAATAAAATGGGAAAATGGAACCAGCTTCCCGAAGAGCTGAAAAAAGAAATCGATATTATTATTAAACCAATGCAAGAGAAAATCGACAAAGCGTACCCGTTAATATAGCTTAATGAAAATCGCTTAACCTTACCGGCGTTCGTCTTGAACCCCAGTTGCCGGGTTTTTTATCAAAATATCCCGCGATTTTTTGAAGACAAAATTGACATTCACCTTTTTCATTTAAATTATATTCAGTCATCTCATACCAATCACGGCCTATTAGTTTTTTTGCGCACGACGGACAATATGTGCTCTCTCCGTCTTTATCGTGTATGTTCCCCGTATAAACATAATGCAGCCCGTTTTTTTGCGCTATTCTCTGGGCTTTTTTCAGCGCCTCAATTGACGTTGACGGTAAATCAATCATTTTGTAATCTGGATGAAACGCCGTAAAATGCAGCGGCACGTCATATCCAAGGTTTTCGGCAATCCAGCTTGTCATATTATCAATATCTTCTTCTGAGTCGTTTTTAGCGGGTATGACAAGATTTGTAATTTCTAGCCACGCGCGAGTTTCATTTTTTATGTATTTCAACGTATCTAAAACAGGCTGTAATTTCGCGCTGCAAAGGTTATGATAAAAATCTTCAGAAAAGCCCTTCAAGTCGACATTAACCGCGTCAATAAATGAAAATAATTCTTTTGCCGGTTCGCGATTTATATATCCCGCTGTAACGGCGACAGTTTTAATCTCTCTTGTATGACATTCTTTGGCCGTATCTTTTGCGTATTCAAGAAAAATAACGGGATCATTATATGTGAAAGCCACGCTTTTACAATTTAAATCTTTAGCCGCCCGCGCGATAACTTCGGGCGAAGCAGAATCGCAAAGCGTATCCATTTCGGTAGATTTACTGATATCCCAGTTTTGACAAAATTTGCAGAACATGTTACACCCCGCCGTGCCAAAAGAAAGAATGGGCGTCTGCGGATAAAAATGATAAAGGGGTTTTTTTTCAATGGGATCAATGCAAAATCCCGACGATCTTCCGTATGTCGTTAAAATCATTTCATTATTTTCATTTTTACGAACAAAGCATAATCCTCTTTTGCCCTCTTTTAGTTTGCATTCGCGAGGGCATAAATCGCATACAATTTTATCATCTTCTGTATGCCAGTATTTTGCTTTAAAACCTGCTTCTTTAACCGCTTTCATAACGTCTTTTTGTATTAATATAATATAAAAAATATATTTTGTATTTCTTTTAAGATTATTTTTCATGACCGATATTCGCTATCAGATAAAAATAACCGAAAGTATTTGCTGACATGACTCTTTCTTGAAGAATTGTTTATGAAAGAATCGCCTTCAGGGTTCAACCTTAACCGTAATGAAGAAACGCTGCGCAAACACTATGAAGAAGAATGCGCCCTTATAAAATGGAAAGAACTTGATCGTTTTTTCGCAGCCGGTAAAGTCATAGAAATAAAGCGGGGCCTTTCTATTGTCGAGGCGGCAGTCGCCATGGCAATAGATGACCAGTCAAGATTTACCGAATGGGTAAATTCAAAAACAGTTTCAGTAGTATCTGACGAAAGGGCAAAAGAGTGGTTTGAAAAAGAGGCCGAAATTCTGGCTGTTACGGTACCTCCATGGGTTTTGGTTCAGAGATCAGACTGAACTACGGAGCCCACAGAAGAATAAGGGAGAGTTCTTTTTATCAATGCAAAAAACAATAAAAATTCAAACCACCGAAAGAGAAGCATTATATGATATAACAAACAAGGTAGAAAGAATTGTCGACGACAGTAAAATCAAAACGGGTCTTGTAAATGTATATGTACAGGGCGCGACAGCCGCTATCATGATACAGGAAAACTGGGATAAAAGCGTTCAAACCGACGTTATCAGTCTTTTAAGAAAGACGGTTCCTAAAGGGGTATGGGAACATGACAAGCAAGACGGCAATGGAGATTCTCATTTGAAATCTGGCCTTGTGGGCCCGCAAGAAACGATTCCTGTTATCGAGGGCAAAATGGGACTTTCAACCTGGCAGAATATTTTTCTTTGCGAATTTGACGGCCCGCGACAGGCCAGAGAAATCGTTGTAACCATCATCTCGACTTAAAATATTTTATCACGGATACAATAAAACAGACGCCCATTTTTCGCCCTCTTTGGTAAAAAGAGCTCTTTCATGCAGTCGAAAGGGTTTTTCAATCCAAAATTCAATCTTTTCAGGATGAACGCGAAAACCCGACCAAAACGGCGGGCGCGGGGGTTTTGTACGGTATTTTGCGGTATAAAAAGCGGCTCTTTTTTCAAGTTCTAACTTTTTCGTTAATGGTTGAGATTGTTTTGAGGCCCATGCCCCTATGCGACTCATATATTCTCTGCTCGCAAAATAGCGGTCGGCTTCGTTGTCTTCTACCATAGAGACCTTCCCGCTGATTCGCACCTGCCTGCCCGAGGGCATCCAGTAGAAACAAAGCGAAGCATGCGCATTTTCTTTAAGCTGGCGGGCCTTTTCGCTTTCAAGATTGGTATAAAAAACAAGACCTGCTTCGCTTATGTCTTTTACCAGAACCATACGCACAGAAGGAATGCCGTTTTTATCTGCCGTAGCAAGCGCGGCCGCCGTGGGTTCTCTGATATCCAGTTTTTTAGCGTCTTCAAGCCATTCTTTTAAAGTTTCTATCGGGTTTTTTTCTAATGAAATCGTCATAATTCTAATAGAAAGTTCGCAAATCGCGTTGAAAATGTCCAGTCTTTCTTTTATTTTAGATGTTATTTTACCCTGTCAGGCTTTGAGGGCATACTTGTTTGGGACGGTATCATAGAATTCATGCACTTAGGACCTACCGGCGGCGCTTTTTTGCCATTATCATGAGTATTGTTTTAAGCGTTTTGAAAAATAAACGCAGTTAACCGAAAAGATGGTACAATCCCAGAATTTAATTTTTCGACCTTTGACAAAGATACTTTAAGGCGTATTGCCGCGATTTCTGATAAGCCGCACAAAACGAAACTATTACGGCGACCACCGACTTAGAGCTGGCAACGCTTACGGGATAGGCTCAAAAAAAGCTTACGAAAAAAGTAATTTTTTGTTGAATTTTTAGCCCAATATTGTACTTTGTGCATATGGAAACAAACCCTCTACTTCGACTTAAGGTTGATATCGAAACTGTTAACGATAAAAAGGTGATTTTTCTGTTTTTTTCAGGAAAAATTAATTCAGACAATGTTTTTGATATTAACCAGAGGGTCAAAAAAGTATTTGAAGAAGGCATTTACGACTGTATTATTCATTTAAGCGAGCTTGAATATCTAAACAGTACCGGTATTGCCATGTTTCTTACCATTGCCCGAACAATTGATCAAAACGGAGGCAAGTTAATTTTAACGAAACCATCCGATTTTGTGAAAGATTTATTCGATTTAACCGATTTAGAGTCAAGATTTCAATTTGTTAATACTATCGAAGAAGCCAAGGCTTTGTTTTAAACATTTCGTTTTTAATGCATGTTAAAATATTTTTTGATTTACAACTCGAAGAAAATGAACAAACTATACTTAAGAAGTGGCAGAAAAATATTTTGCCTCAAATAAAAAAATCGTTTATCGGCGTAAAATGTATTTTAAAAAACAAAAGCAAAAATCTGAATATTATCTTTATTGACGATAAACAAATGACAGACCTTAATTATCGCTATAGAAAAAAAAAATCGCCCACCGATATATTGACTTTTAACTACGACGAACCTGAAATGCCGGCAGAAATATCTGAATCTGAATTATATATATCTTTAGACACCGCGTTTAAGCAGGCTAAAAGAAACAATATACCCTTTGAAAATGAGGTTACAATTTTAACTGTACACGGCATTTTGCATTCGTTCGGTTATGACCATGAAAAATCTTCAGAAGACGAAAAAAAAATGCGCCTATTAGAAGAACAAATATTAAAAAAATTAGGAGGTAAAAATTTAACTCCGCTTATTTCTCATGAAAACTGAAATTAAAGAATCGTCAACATTTAAAAGCTTTATAAAAAAACTATTCGGCAAAAACGGAAACGTAAGAGATGAATTAACTGATTTTTTTGAAGACCACGAAATACCCGTAAGCAACGACCAGCTTCAAATGATAATGGGAATTTTGCGCTTAATCGGGTTTAAGGCAGATAAAATAAAAATTCCTCTGCCAAATGTGGTTTCGCTTCCGTTAAAATCTTCAAAAGAAAATATCGTATCGGTTATTATTAAAAGTGGACACTCTCGAATACCCGTATATGACGAAAACAAGGGCAGAAAAGAATTTATTGGCCTTATTTACGCCAAAGATTTGCTAAAAGCCTTTACAGAGAAAAAAAAGAGCATTAAACTGAAAGAATATTTAAGACCCCTGCAAATTGTTCCCGAAGGGCAAAGTCTTTTATCTCTTTTACGCGAAATGCGCCTTAAACAGCATCATTTAATGATGACCGTTAACGAATACGGCGAATTTACGGGATTAATCACCCTTGAAGATATTCTTGAAGAAATCGTCGGAGAAATCAGAGACGAATTTGACAGAAAGAAGGCCCCTATTAAAGAAATTGGCCTTAGACTCTACAGAGTAGACGCTCTTTTGCCGCTAAGCGATATAAACAACGAACTGGCCATTAATCTACCCGAAGAAAAATTCAGTTCGCTTGCCGGTTTTTTACTGCATGAACTAAAAGGAGAATTAAAAAATAAAGCAAAAGTGGTATACGGTCAAATTGAAATCACCGTTGAAAAATTCGCAAAAAAACAGATAAAAAAAGCTATTATAAAAATACCTCCAAATATTTCGCATGAATGAAAATTATAATTTATAACAAAAAAACCGCGGGAGATTATGATTTATTTTTAAAGACAATTAATGACGAAGGTTATAAGCATAATTTCAGAATACCCGGAATTCTAAAATCAAAAAAAAGAAGCGCCTATCATATGTGCGCGGGCAGCATTTGGTCCTTTACAATTTCGGGCAATATGAAATCTGTTATGACGCCAAAAGAAATAAATATGATTTATTCTCCTTTCTCGTCAAATGTCAGCTATGACGAACTTATGCGCTTTTCGGCTTTATTAAAACCTCTTGAGCAAATGATGCAAGGCGACGCTTATCCCGCTATATTTAAGGCTCTTGAAGCCATCATTAGACTTTGGCCGAAGCTTAACGAAAACGGCAAAGAATCGGCGATTAATTACTTTTATGTTTTTTTCTTAAAAGAAATGGGGCTTTTAAATGCGCATACTTCTTGCGTAAATTGCGGATGTACCATGTCGACGAAAGACCTTTATCTGCTTTCAGAAGGTTCTTTATGCCATTCATGCGTAAATTCTGAAAACATCTACAAAGATCATATTCTGCCTTTAGAATGGATTCTTCTTTATGTAAATCAAAATTTTGAAGATACCTTACGCGATGAAGAGAATTTTTCAAAATCTGAAAATCAATTATGCCGCGAGAAAATACTTAATTTTTTATGAAATCGAAATAAAAAATTATTTTCAAAACAAATGAAAGCTTTTTTAGGGTTATTAAAGAAAATATTATGAATATTAAATTATTAAACAAAGCGGCAAAGAAAGAAATTTCTTTCTTTATACAATTCGGCGGGCAGGGAGCTTTTTGGTATAAAGAATTTTTAAAATATTTAGAAAATCCGGCAATGAAGCCTTTCTATGAAGCTGTTATAAACGGCATCAAAGAGGGCCTTGGGTACATAAAAAGTTCAGAGGCATTATTGCACGGGTTTGAACTTGAAAAGTGGATAAACGATCCTGATTCTCTGCCCGATGAAGAATATCTTTATTCGGCGCCTATTTCGCTGCCTATGATTCAGGCGGCTCAATTTGCTCATTATGAAAATTTTCGTTTGAAAGGATACAATAAAGATTCTTTTGTTGAATATTCTAAAGGCGCTTCGGGACACAGTCAGGGTTTAATATCGGCGAGCTTTCCCATCTATGATATGCCCGAAGAAGAATATTATGAAACGATTAAATCATATACAATCTATCTTTTTTTAATGGGGTTAAGAGCCCAGGAAACCCAACCGGGAAATCTTGCGACTTCGCTTGAAAAAGAAAGGGCAGATTCTTTAGGCTTAACGAATCCGGCGCCTATGGCGGCTCTTTTAGGGTCTAATCATAAGCAGGTTGAGAAGCTAACCGATAACTTTAACGAAACCGTCGCTAAAGATGAGAAGATTTATGTAAGTCTTTATAATACTCCTGAAAATAGAATAATATCGGGCCCAAGAGGTTCTTTGCTTGATTTTTATGAAAAGTATAAAGAAATGTTAGAAGAATCTAAAATTGATTTTATCTTTCTAAAAACAAGCTGCCCCTTTCATTGCGATCATATGCTGCCCATACGAGAAGTATTTAATTCTGATATGAAGAATATCGGCTTTGAACTTTTTGGGTCAAAATTAAAACTGCCTTTATATTCTTTTTTTGACGGCAGAAATATGCAAAAAGACGAGAAACTAGCCATGACTTTTTGCGACGAACTTATGATTAAGCCTCTTTTTTGGGAAAAGGGAATTCTTCGGGTTATTAAAGAAAACGAGATAACCCATATAATCGATTTTGGCCCCGGTAAAACTTCACAGCGTCTCTCTGCCGATATCTTAAAGTCTCATAACTGCGAAAAACCGATATTATCAGCCGCTGTCATAAAAGATCAAAAAATTTTATTTGAAACAGAATAGTCAAATTTTTTTCGAATACTGCCGATTACATAGTATAAGGGAAAAATTGTAATTAGCGGGCCGCGCGAAGCGGCCAGACTTCAATTGCAATTGCGCCCGATATAAACGCTTCAACGCGGTTAAAATGTTCATGGAGGAACCTATGCAAAATCAGGAAACTCAAGGAAGAGTTTTAGATATTCAAAAATACCATCTTGAAAATAAATTAAAAGATCAGGGCATCAAAATAAAAGAAGATAAAAACGGTAAAGCAAAAGTATGGATTCGAATGAATCAGAATCTACCGGTAAAAACGCAATATACTTCTACGTGTAAGATTCTTTTTTTTCCAAAGAGAGAACAAACATGATAATTATATCTTTTTGATCTGCGATTTTTGTATTTTCTTTTATTCTTTTGTCGAGATCAAATAATTTTTCTAGAATTTCGCGTAATTCTAGTATGGTATATTTTGAAGTCAGTTTTTCAAACCGGCTTTCTGTTTTTTTAACCTGATAGGCGTGATTTGTTTTTATTTCAAGACGCTTTAAAATTTCAAGAGAATTCAGTCCTATTTTTTGTTTCATATAATAATATCTATAAGCGTTAGTAAATAATTTAATAATGCCCGAAGTTAGCGTAGCGCCATAATCAAGTTTATGATGACGCAGAAGATTTACGCATTGATTTATTTTTCTTTCGGCCAGCGCGTCTGTTATTGAAAAAAATAAATCGCCTTGCATATCGTAGCATATTTCTTGCACATCATTAACAGAAATATTTTTTTCGTGCAGCGTGTATGTAAAAAGCTTATCTAAGGCAGAAACAGCCTGTTTATAGTTCCATGCCGATTTTTCAATTAGAAGCTCTAAAGCTTTATCTTCAATTGTATAACCCAGATCAGAAACCCTTTTTTTTAAAACCCTGGGGTAGTCCCATTCGCGGACGGTTTCTTCTTCAAAAATAAGAGATTTTTCTTCGGCGAATTTTAACGACGAGGGTATTTTTTTTTCGTCAAACTGCATAAGAAGATATGTTGAAGCCGCCAGATTACTAAAATCTCTTATAAAATAAGCCAGAACATTCTTGTTCGCGTCAATTTTCTTTAGCAGCGCGTTGGCGTGCCTTACATAGAGCAAGCGGTTTGTTTCAAACATGGGAATAGTGCAAAGTTCCGCGTGAAAAACCGCCGCGTCGGTCTCAAGCCCGTTTAAATTTATAACTTCAAGATTTGGGCCTTCTTTTTCAAGAGCAGCTTTCCATAGGTTGTGAATATCTTCGGATATATTAAAATCTTTTACGTAAAGAAATAATATTTGCGGACGATTTTTTGAGTTTATAACTTTTTCAAGTTCTTCAATTTTTTGAAGTTTCTCTAGTTTCACCAACAATTACTGTATCGTGCGATTGCCTTGAATTTCTTTTGAAAGCTCGAGCTTGCCGTGCTGTTCTTCATATTTTCGCACATTTTCTTGCAGAGCAGATAAGATTCTTTTTGCGTGATTTGGCGTAACGATAACTCTTGAAACTAATTTGCCGAACGGCGCGGGATGCTGCTGAATAAAAAGAAAGTCTAAAAGAAACTCTTCTTGGGTATGACCTATGTTTGTGACATTTGAAAACAGCCCTTTCATAATATCCGGTTCTAACTGAATTTCTATTTTTTGATCGGTTTTTACGGGCTTATCTGTTTTTTTCATAAATCAATTTATTAAAAGCCGACGGCTGTGCAAGTATTTTATTTTATAAACCGCTAGAGAGAGCCTGCAAAAACAGGCCAAGCCATCTTGCGCCACTTAATTGTATAGATTTTTTTAAAAAAATAATAATAGCAAAATCAACTCTGTTTTTAAGTATGTACATATGAGCAGTATTCAATTTTTTAATAACAAATATTGGCGCGAAAAGCAGTCAAACTTTTCTTCGCAAGATATTGAACATAAATTCGATAAGGGATGGGAAACATGGTCGCCCCCTTTTGTTGAACACGCCGCTACCGAAGATGATTTAGAAAAATTTCAAGCATGGGCAAATTCGCTGCATGACGCCGGTATCGATCATTTGATTGTCGTTGGCATCGGCGGGTCGTCACTGGGTGCAAAATCATTACAACAGTATTATGCGCCATTCACCGATAAATTGACTTTTTGGGAAGGTCCTCATCCGCAGTTAATGCAAAGAATCGCCTATCTGGCTGAAACAAAAAAAACCGCTTTGCTTTGGGTGTCTAAATCGGGTAAAACACTTGAGAGCATTACAAATTTAGCTTTATTTAGACAGTTTTTTCCCGGCGTTCCCGAATATTTTGTAACGAGCAAGCCTGACAAAGTAAAAGAGCATGGGGCAAAAGAAGAAAATATTTTTTATATACCCGACGAACTGACCGGTAGATACAGCGTTATATCTGCGGCGGGACTTCTGCCGGGTTATTTTCTAAGGGCAAACATGAATAACTTTATGGAAGGCTATAAAGAAGGATTATACAAAGGCGATATTTCAAACCCCATATCAGAAAACGGGGCAAAAATGACGGCTATTCAACTGCACCAGTTGTTTAAAGGCGGATATGAAAATATCGTATTTTGGATATATGCCCGTGAGCTTTTAGTTTGGGGAGAATGGCTTACCCAGCTTTGGGGAGAGTCTTTAGGCAAAAAACCAGAGGTTACGGCTTTTCCTACCGTTGTAAGAGGGCCAGAGGCTCAGCATTCGTTATTTCAATATTTTATGGAAAGTCAAAACAAATATTTGCATAGCTTTATTCATACAGACAGTTACGGAACGCATGACGCTTTTGTGCCAGACGATATGGCGGGCGAATTTTCTAACCACAGCCTATGGGAAATTCTACAAGCGCAAATGAAAAGCATAGAAGTCGCTTTGACAGAGAAAGAGCGTCCGGTATCAGAATTTTTACTGCCTTGTATTTATACGGGCGTTATAAAAGATCCCACAGAAACCACAAGAATAAACAGACAGTATCCAAACATGAAGCTTTTGGGTGAGTGGATGGCTTATTGGATGCTTACGGTTACTTATCTTTCTTATCTTTATGAGGTAAACCCTTTTAACCAGCCTTCGGTTGAAACGGGAAAAAAATATTGTCGCGATTTTCTAAAAAGCAACGATAATGCAGAAGCCATAGAAAAAAATATGGATCTGTAACAAATCATTAATTTTTTAATAAATCATAAGATTTGCGGCTCATATTTTTTCTCAGAAAAAATGTTGATTGCGTCTAAAATATAACAATGACAATTTAAGATTGAATTGTTTTAAATAACGCGATGATAAGTTATATGAACAATATTTTATTAATACTGTTTTTTTTGAGCATTTTTTTATATTTTTATATCAGATATAAAAAATATAAGCCTAAAAATTTAGATTCTTTTATTAAAAATTTTAATAAACTGCCTAAATTGGCGTCGCACAGGGGCTATGGTAAGAAAGGCCCTATTGCCGAAAATACTTTAATATCTTTTGAGAAATCGACAAGTCTTGGTTTCTTATTTCACGAAATGGATGTGCGCGTCTCTAAAGACGGGGTTCCTATTGTATTTCACGGCCCGACGCTTTCAGAAACAACCGACGGTTTTGGCAGGCTTGAATCCTACAATTTTGAAATTCTTAAAAACCTTAATTGGGGATTTTATATCAATAAGAAAACCAAAATACCCATATTGACGCTTGAAGATTATTTGCATAAGCTGCAAAAAAAAGTAGTTACAAACATTGAATTAAAAAAAGAACTGATCGTCTTTAACAGAAAGCTTGAAAAAAGCGTTATTGCCTTAATAAAAAAGTTAAAAGCCGAAAAACGGGTTTTTTTCAGCAGCTTTAATCCATTGATACTGCTTTATTTAAAAAAAAGAGCCCCTGAAATACCCATCGGTCTTTTGGTTGAGCCCGGATTTTTTTCAAATTTAATTTGCTTTTTTTTAAGAATTTTGATTTTGCCCGATTTTATACATCCCCCTGTCGAAATGGCTACCGAAAAGAAAATCAAACAATGGAAAAAATTAAATTATGGCGTTATCATATGGACGGTAAACGATCTAAAAAAAGCAAAAGAACTGTTTAATTGGGGCGCCGACATTGTAATTACAGACAACATAAACATGATGAAAGAATACAAGAAATCAATTGGGCGTTCCCATCGTTAAATTACTGGTAAATATCCAGGGCGATAATCCGTCAGAAATTCTTTTTATGCCTTTTGAGTCCGAGTTGACAAGAGATATATCAACAGCGTCTTGCTGAATATTGGCGTCGTTAAAATCGTTTACCGGTTTTTGAGAAAGCGGCCATACATGCGCAAGATTATTAAAAAAGTACTGCAAAGCCCCGTTCATCATGCCTTCTGAAACGTCGCCGTCGTTATTTGAATAATAAACACCGTCAAGAATTATTGCGTTATTTTCAAGAATTAAAGAGCTGTCGGTACCGTCTAATCCGTTATCGGTACTATAAACCGTACACGGCGCAAGAAAATCATGCAGGCAATCGGCAAACAAATCTTCGCTTAATGCGCGATTATTTTCGCTCTGGTTTGTCTTTACGATAATATAGTCGCCCGCATTTACGTACATTTCATGAAATTCGTAAAGAAGCTCTTTGACGTCATGGTTATATTCATAAAGCCGAAGACCTTGTAACGTTCCTGACTCTTTTACATAAAGCTCAACCCAATCGGCGGTTGAATCTTTCATAGAAATTTCATTGATTACGACATCGGCTTTTTTACCGTTATTAGGGATGTCAAAACCGTTGATAAAAAATGTTCCCGCGGCTGAATTTAAAAGAAAGTCTTTGCATAATAAAGTCGGCGTAATCTCGTAAACAAGCGAAGCGTTACCGAGGCAGTCATTTAAAAATGACACTAAAACTCCTTCGGAGCTTGTTGAAGAAATACTCGTTGAGGCAATATCGCAGGCGTTTACGGTAAATAAATCAGATCCTGTGCAATTTGACATATTCCCCGAAAAAGTAAGCAGAATATTTTTTGAATCAATTAAAACGGCGCCTAAAGCGTTTACAGAGGGATTGTCTAAACCGGCGTAACCTGCCGAAGCGTAAGTATCGGCTGCAAAACTTTGACATTCTGTTAAAGGTAAATTTGATTGAGCGCAATCGATTATAGATATAGACGAATACCAAGCCGATTTTAAGCCACCGTCAAGTATGCCGCTTGAATTAAAATATGCCCGATTCATAGAATATGTCTTTTGAAGAGATTCGTCGTAATAACCCGCAAAAGGAATTGTGGCGTCTCCGGCTTCGTCAATTAAGTTCATAGCTTTATCGAATAATCTTATTTTAAAGTCTCCGCGGTTTAATCTGAAATTTTCAGAACCGCTTAACTTGACATTAGAAAATGTATTTAAATTTACATAATCGGTCACGGCAAAAGCCGAAGAACCTGAAGAATATAATATCTTAAATTCGCCTGGCCCAATTACCGTATCAGAAGAGTAATAACCGTTAAAGACATCGGGTATCGTAAATGTATCTCTTTTGACTTCGCCTACTTCAACGCTCCAATGAGCAAGATCAATAAAATCGGCAGATTTATTATATAACTCGATAAAATCGTCGTCTTTATCGTACATGGCGCCCGACGATCCCGCCCATCCTATTTCGCTTATCACAATATCATTAAAGGCCGCCGTTCTGCCGCTTATATTGGTAAGTAAAAACTCGGGAGTTCTCGACGAGTTATAAATTGTCTGCCATTGTTCGTATAATGTTTCTGAAATTTCTTTGCCAAAGAGTACCAGCAGGTTTTCGTCGTTTTTTTCAATAGCGTTATCTGACCAGTTAAAAGAACCCGTAGCGCTGACCGCCGTATCATATCCCGCGTCTACAATAATGGTTTTACAGTGTACCTTGCCCCCCATCTCATCGGGAAACATTCCCCCACCAATATACACATGGGGGCCGTATATATCTTTACTTAAATCGTTATTAAACCCGGCAGAATAAAGACGTGGAGCTTCTTCTGAAACTCTTGCGGTAAAGTTAAAGTCGTGAATGCCGTATACAAAAACATTTCTTTGTTTTGCCGCCCGAATCAGAGCAGAAGAAAGCGCGTCATTTGTAAAAGAAAATCCCATGTAATGTATGGTATGCCGGGCGTTATTAACTATTTCAACCAGTCTTTTTAAGGCGGCCTTTCCCTGATAGGGAGAAAAATAAATTTCAATTTGGCTCTCGCTGCTTATAAAATCGTTTTCGGCAGATTGGGATTTTTTATAAGAACCGAAAAAACCTTTTTGCATTTGTAAAAATTCTTGAAGATAGTATTCGGCTATTTTTCTTTCTTTAAGAATAACAAAGTTATTATTGTTTCTCAAAAATCCGTTATCTGTAAAATTTCCCGTGCCCGTAAAGACAATAGATTCGTCAATAATTACAAACTTATTATGTTGAATACCCGAAGAATCTCTAAATGTCATCGGTATATTCTTTGAGTATAAACGTTGGTAACCTTCAGATGAAAACTCGCTCATCTCGGCGACTATCTTGACGTCAATTTTTCTTTCGAAGGCGCCTAAAATCGCGTTAATAAGATTCTCTCTGGAAAGCTGATAAACGGCAATGTATACCGATTTTTCGGCCTTGTCTATCAGATAGGTAAGCTCTTCGTCAATTTTTTTATTTACGACTGTCGATAAGTTTCTGCCCGGATCGTTAAATAAAATTTTTACTTTATCGGCTCTTAAGTCGCCGTCGGGCTCTCCAAACGGAGATTTCGAGCATGTCATTATCAATGCAAAAAGAATAAAAATCTTAAAAATTTTCTTAATCATTCTTATAAAAAGAAATAATGTTGTTACAAATATATTGAAAATAACGACCTGTCAAGACGTTAAAATTTGTCTATTCTTAAAAAAAAGCCGAGGCAGACGCCCCGGCTAAAAACTCGGCTCATATCTATTGAGAGTAAATTATTCGTATAAATACTAATTTTTACATTTGGAACATATCATACCTAAATTAATTTTCAATAACATAGGTTAAGAATGACTGTTTTTTTTTATTTTTATGAAGTATGCCGCCAATGGTTATTGACGGCATTTAAGAAAGTTGATTATCGTCGACGAAAATCTTCGCGGCCGTTTCTTTTTTTCTCTTCTCTAGGCTTCGCTTCATTGACTCTTATATTGCGTCCGTTGAATTCTTTATCGTTTAGCTCTGAGATGGCCTTCATTGCCTCGTCTTTATTTTCCATTTCTACAAACCCAAAACCCTTGGCTCTTCCCGAATATTTATCATAAATAATGTTGACCGATACAACATTACCATGCTGGGCAAATAAGCTGTTTAACTCTTCTTCTGTTGTGGCATAGTTCAAATTGCCTACATATATATTCATTTTATCTCCTGTGATTAATAATTTAGCGATAAAAACCGGTTTTTGAGAAATGTAAAGAAATCAACAAAAAAGAATCTATTCGGCTAATTATTATCATATAATCATTTTTATAAACCAAAAAATAAATTTAGATAATATGTACAGCAAATAAAATTTCTCAAATTTTTGATTTACTGCCTATAGGTTATATCTTAAAGTACATAGTTTACGTCTTATAATTGACAACTTTTATTTTGGCTGAATACTATGATAGAAAAAGAAACCTATACGCAAAATCATATTCTTTTATTAAACGATGCAGCGGGTTTTGAGACGCTTATTCACGAATTAAATAAAGAAAAATATAAATTAACTCAAATAAAGAATATAGACGACGCTCTGCCTCTTTCTTCTCAGGGTAATTTTGACTTGATCTTAATTTTACTTTCAAACGAAAATGAAAAGAATAATTACTTTGTAGGAGAATTAAAAAAACAATATTCTACAAACCAACTTCCTGTTTTAATGATTTTAAAAGAAAAAAATAAAAAAATAATAATCGATGCTTATAAAGCCGGCGTATGCGGACATATCGTCGAACCCATAGATTTTGACATTTTTCATCTTTATCTAAAGGCGATTCTCAGGCGAAAGACAGCAGACGACAACTTAAAAAAAGAAAATAAATATCTTGAAAGCGAAAAAGAAAAATTAGAATATCAAAAAACTCAGGCGCAAAAGCTAGAAGCGATTGGCCAATTGGCGGCCGGTATCGCGCATGAAATTAACACGCCAATTCAATATATCGGAGATAATATTAATTTTCTTGAAAATAGTTTTTATGATTTGCAGAAACTGCATAAAAAGATACAAGATTTATTGCATGATCTATTAAATAAAAAAGCAAAATTTAAGACCGTAAAAGATATTAACATTTTAATGAAAGAAATCGATTTTGAATTTATTGAAGAAGAAATTCCTAAAGCGATTAAACAATCTATAGAAGGCGTATCTCAGGTGGCAAAAATTGTAAGATCAATGAAAGAATTTTCTCATCCCGGCTCAAAAGAAAAAAAATACCAGAATATTAACAAGGCCCTGGAAAATACTTTGAATGTTTCAAGAAACGAATGGAAATATGTCGCCGATATAGAAAAAATCTTTGACGATAGTATCAGCGAAATATTATGTTTACCCGGCGAGCTGAATCAGGCTTTTTTGAATTTGATTTTAAACGCGGCGCAGGCTATTCAAGAGGAATTGACGAAAACCGGCTCGAAAGAAAAAGGCAAAATAATAATTTCAACCGAAAAACAAAATAAAGACATTGTCATAAAGATATCTGATACGGGATGCGGTATTTTAGAAGAAAATAGAAATAAAATATTTAACCCTTTTTTCACGACGAAAGAAGAAGGCAAGGGCACGGGACAAGGGCTGGCGATAGTTCACAATGTGATTACCGAAAAACACGACGGGTCTATTGACTTTGAGTCTGAATTAAACAAAGGAACGACATTTATAATCAGGCTTCCCTGCGAATCTTCGGTCGAAAATATTTCAACATGAAAAAAAGCATTTTGTTTGTCGACGACGAGCAGGCCGTAATAGACGGGCTTAAACGATCTTTAAGATCAATGCGCGCTTCATGGAACATGTATTTTACCACAAAACCCAGAGAGGCCATTGATTTGGTCGCTCAAAACCATGTGGATCTTATTGTTACTGATATCAGAATGCCTGAAATGGACGGATCAGAACTTCTTATTAAAATAAGAACTATCTCTCCCGAAACTATTCGCATTGTACTATCGGGTCAAATGGGCAAAGAAACCGGACTAAGAATTTCAAAAATTGCCAATTTATGTCTTTGGAAACCATGCGATCCCGAAGAATTAAAAATTGCGATTATGAACGCTTATTCTATCAGAGAAAGACTGCGCGATAAATATCTTCAAAAACTGGTCTCAGGTTTGATTACTCTACCTAGCCTGCCTGTTTTATACGAAGAATTGGTACAAGAATTTACTTCAAAAGAAGCGTCTGTCAAAAGGGCGGGAGAAATTATTTCAAAAGATATCAGCATGACCTCAAAAATATTACAACTGGTAAATTCGGCTTTTTTTGGCATTTCAAGAACCATTACAGACCCGAAAGAAGCGGTAATTTTACTGGGCAAAGAAATTATAATGAGTCTTGTTTTATCGACTGGCATATTCTCTTCGTATAAGAATGAAAAGATTCCTGAATTCTCAATCGAGAGGCTTTGGAATCACAGCTTTAATGTCGCTCTTTATGCCAAAGAAATAGCGAAAATAGAAAATCAAAAAAGCGAAATTGTCGAAGGTTGTTTTTTAGCAGGCCTTCTTCACGATTTAGGAAAGTTAATTTTAGCGTTAAACTTTCCCGAAAAATACGGTTTATCGATTGAATCGGCTCGAAAAGAAAATATCTCAAGCCATGAAATGGAATCAAAAATATTCAGCGCTTCTCACGCCGAGGTAGGCGCCGTTCTCGCAGGTATGTGGAGCTTTCAAGATCCCATTGTAGAAGCCATTACATACCATCACGTGCCGTCGCTTTTTTCAGGGAAGAACTTTAGACCGTTATCTGCGGTTCATGCCGCAAATTATTTTGATCATATATTTGATAAAAATGACACTGAAACTCTACAGCTAGACGAAAAATATATTGTCAGATGCGGTTTTTCTGAAAAAATAAATTTATGGAAAGAAAAATGCTGGTCAATTTATAATAATAATATAAAAGAGAATAAAAATGGATAGAATTCTCTTAGTCGACGACGAAGCCTCGGTTTTAGACGGGTTTAAGAGAAATCTGCACAAATATTACGAAATATCAACGGCGCTAAGCTCGGTTGACGCTCTTAAAACAATTAGAACGGCAACAACTCCCTATAAAGTAATAGTCTCTGATTTAAAAATGCCCGTTATTGACGGTAATGAATTCTTAAATAAATCAAAAGAACTGTATCCTGATATTATTAGAATCATGCTGACAGGTAAGGCGCATCTTGAAGACGCCGTAGAGGCGGTAAACAAAGGCAATATCTTTCGTTTTTTAACAAAGCCTTGTCCTATTGAAGATTTAAAAGCGGCAATAGACGCCGGTATTCGCCAATATAATCTTGTAAAGGCCGAGAAAACCTTGCTCGAAAAGACAGTTAAAGGCAGCGTGAAGCTGCTTACAGATATGCTTTCTCTTGCCAGCCCGGTGGCGTTCAGCAAGGCCTCGCGCATAGCAAGAATCGTAAAAAAAATCTTAGAGCAATTGAATATGCAAATGTGGGAAGTTGAAATTGCGGCCATGCTTTCTCAGATAGGCTGCATAACCATACCTGAAAAGACATTAGAAAAAATATATAAAAACTCGGGCCTATCAAATGAAGAAAATGAAATGTATAAAAGACAATCTAATATAGGGTATGATTTAATTTCAAATATACCCAGGCTTGAAATACCGGCTGAAATAATTAAAAAACAAATTAATAATATCAAAGAAATAAATCGACAAGAAGATAAAAAAATTATTTTGGGCGTCGGTATTATTAACGCGGCAATTGAGTATGACGGCGCGCTTCAAAAAGAGAAAAAACCCCCGTTGGCGATCGCTTCATTAATGAAACGTCAACAAAAAGAAAATATATTCAAACCTGAAATTCTAGACGCTTTAAAATCGGCTCTAGAAAATGAAAGTTCTTTTGAAATTATAGATGTCTATATGCAAGATTTAAAAAACGGAATGATCTTTTCTGACGACGTAATTTCTGAAACGGGAACATTACTATTCGCCAAAGGTCAGGAAGTTAACGAATCGGTTAAAATGCGAATGGAAAACATTTCAAAAAACACCGCTATTCAACAACCCATACCGGTCATCGTAATGTAAATTTATAATTTATTTTATTTATCAAAGAAATAAAAAAGATCAAATCGAATCTATGACTCTTTTCAATTTTTCCTGAACCTCTAAGGCAACCGGTTTAAGACTCTCGTTTTCAACCGCCGCCATAGAAGCGACAGGATCAACTGCCGATACTGTTATTTTTCCCGAAGAGTTTTCTTGCACTACGACATTGCATGGCAGCATTAAGCCTATATGCTCTTCTGCGAGAAGAGCTTTATGCGCATATGGCGGATTGCATGCTCCTAAGATCAGATAAGGTCTGAAATCGGCGTCAAGTTTCTTCTTTAAGGTCGCTTTTACGTCAATTTCAGTAAGAACTCCGAAACCTTCTTTTTGCAGCTCTTCGCGGGTTTTGTTGACTGCCTCTTCAAATGGCAGACTGGATTCAGTTTTAAAATAATATGACATTATGCTCTCCTTTCGTTACATTAGAATATAATAATTTCTTAATATAGCGTCAATTATTTTTTAGTTATGATTAATAAGAAATGGTCGCGGTGGTATTCGCCTCAAAAGAATTCAAAGTTAAAGTATAAGCGTTATAAAGCATAATACCGTTTAATTTCGGAGACGCCTGTACGTCAAACGAAGATACCCTGTCTAAATCTTCGTTAAAGACCGTTACCGCGTTGTCGTAATTTCTCTGCCGGCCCGTTGTCAAGACCCTGTTTTGATTAGACGAATTTGTAAAAAACGATATGCCCGAGGCTTCATAAAGGTACACGCCGCTCATAAAATCAAATGAGCTATCGCGTCTTTCAAGAAAAAAGACGGGAGTTTCTAGCGCATTTATCAGAGAGAGCTCTTGTAGCAAATATATTCCCGAAGGTATTGCTTTAAAATGAGGAACATTTATTACAGTTCTTCCTGTTTCGGGATGCGTCATCAAAACAGAATCGACGAGATTAAAATCTGCAGCTGTTTCGTCAAAATAACAGATGTAATAATTTCCTGAAACGTCTTTTGTTAAAGCTATTAATTGAGTTTCATATTCAATTTGTAAAACCGTTTGGCATTGGGTATATGTTGAAGAAAGAGGATTAAAATTTGAGATCAGAGATCCGTCGGTAAAAGAACGCTTGTTTATGCCGTTTTGATCGAGAATCCAAATATAATCAGGGGCGCCGTCGATTATAAAATCAACAGGCGTATTTAATCCAGATGTATCGCCTGGAGCGTCAATAGTATGCCAGCCCAAGGCTGTTCCGTCATGGTAGAGAGCCTCTGCAAAAACGCCAGAATCATATTTTACAATTCTATGGTTTGCAGGATTAGCCACAAAAATATTTGAACCATAATAGACGCTTTCATGAAAAGAGCTTGATTCATAAGGCAATACTGAAACTGTTGAATAATAAAAATCTGTAATTCCTGGCCCGTCAATCAAAGGCTCTTCTGGTTGGCAAACAAAGAAACAAAGAATAACTATTACCTGTATAATAAATACTTTCTTTATAATTTGCATAAATTACCTTACAAAAAATGAAAACTGCGGCGATGAACAAATAAGTTCGCCCTCTAAAGAATAACTCCAGCTTGCCCAGTAATAGCGTGTTCCTGAATTTAGCGTTGTTAAGCTCGTTTCGCCGATATCTCCGTTTGTAACGCTAAAAAAATCAGATAAACTTAAAGTATTACCCGCTTCATAGGGCTCTTCGGTATCATGCCATCCTACAAGGGCCACATCGACATTGATAATTTCTCCATTATCAACCAATAATCTCTCATCGGCAATAATTGTAACCTGATAATCTCCGCATGTGGATCTGTTAAAAGTTATCATATTTATATTTTTAACGGTATCATGCCCCGGAGAATTTAAAGTAACTTCAGAACCAACGGCAAATAACGGGTTTTGAATTTTTTCTTCGGCCGTAATCAGAACATCATCGGTTGAGGCGTCTTCGCTTGAAGCGCCGCTTTCTTGCTTTGCGGCGCAATAAAATAATGTCGAGACAATAAAACTTATAAAAACTATTTTTCTCATCTTAATAAATATAAAAATCGGTCTGTTCTGAGCTGTGGGTAAGCTCTCCCGATTCGCTAAATCCCAAAATTACCCAGTAATAATGTCCCGCCGTAAAAACAAACGGCGTGCCTGTTTTTTCGCCAGCTTTGTATTCATAAAAAGCGTCGGGGCCCAGATATCCCATCGTATTGCCACTTGTTTCTACGTAGGTAGAATCTGTTCCGGCGACGACTGCCTCTAAATTTGTTATCGTTACCCCGTCATTTGTTAACTGCGAAGTTGAAATGAAAACATTAAAATATGCGACATTGTCTTTTGCCCAGTTAAATCTGACCCCTGCCGCGTTATAAAACATGCTTTCTTCGGGCGCAGCCGTGTTAATGGGATGCGTGCCCTCCCAAAAAGGAAGAATATCATAATCATAGTAATCTATATATTCAGAATCGTAATTTGTGCTGATAACGCAATTTAGGTTTACAAGCAAGAAAACGGCATAAATATGTATTAACTTATTTTTCATTGCATTTGCCTGACTCTTTATGCCCCTTGTTAATTTACTTTCCCTCTTTTATTAAAATACATAGTCGCTCCGAAATGAAAAACCAGTTGCGAAGTTTCAACTTTCACTTCATCAAATGTTTTTACGCCAAATTGACTAAAACTTCCGTTATATGAATTTATATAGGGCGCTATCATATAGGTAATTCCGAAATTAAACCCAAACCTTTTTCTGGGAAACGGCTCAAAACTCAAATGAAACGCCGGCTGTAACAGACTTGAAACAATATCATAAGGAGGGCTGTCGCTTTGTTGAACTTCTGTATATGTCAAAGTATCATAGATATATCGATAACTCAATGATACCCCTGGCAATACGGCAAGATATCTCGGGCTGAAAAGATATAAATATTGAAACTTCATGCCGATTAAAAAATTGCCGTAACTTCTATCTTCAATATATTCATTATCAAAAACCTCTATATTATTTTCTCTATCTGCAACAAATGCAGCGCCAAAAATTCCGGTAATAAACTGATTATAAAAATATTCAATGCCCAACTGAATACCGCGCGGAAATCTCACTGGCAAATGCGATTTGCTTAGCTTCGTTGAGGCGCCGCCAAAAATAACATTGGCGTTTAATCTAAATTTATAATATTCATAGGGTTTAAAGTTTAGACTAACGCGTTTTTCTACTCTTTCGCCCTCTTTCATATCTATTTCATTTTTATAGGGATGATAAAACGGCATTTCTGTTCTAATGAAATGTTTTCCCGCGGTAAGCGGGTACCCTACAATGGGCGATTCGCCAATATAGTTATCGTCGGCGTAAATTTTAGAGCCTGAGGGCCTTGTATCAATCGTAAAAGAAGCCGACCTTTCGCCTAAAATATCGGCGGCCGCCATGCCCGCTATGGCTTCTAGTTTTTTAAAAAACTCAATACCGTCGCCTGTGATATCGCCTACAAAACCGACTTTGCCCGAATCAACATTAATAACTCTAAAAATAAGCTTTGTGATTTCAGAAGTTATCTGGTACTGGCCCGAAATTAAAAAATCTGATCTTAAAAGTCTGCCAATTTCAATTTCTTTAGACTCATCAAAAAGCCCATACTGGCTTAATTCAATTTCCTGTAAAACGTCTTTCAGATTTCGTCTTTCTTGAAGCTGAATTCTCTTTTCTCGTCTTAATCTTGATTCAATAATAGCGGCAAATTGCTCAGAAAGAAAATTAGTTTCTTTTATTTTTTCTGAAGCGTTTTGAAACTTTAATACGGCGACCTGTACGCCCTGGGCGCTTATATTTTTTGTGAAGAATAAGAAAAATAGCGAAAATACAAATATGATAGTTTTTATGATAATTTGAACGCGCCTTTTAACGAGTTTCATAACCTTTACATAATTATTTTTTTTTAGACCTTGTAAAGTAAATTACATGTTTATGAAAAGTCGACACGGAAGCAATTTATAATTGACAAAATGATTAAATGCATATTTGCATCATTTCAATAAAATTTTTTTCTAAAAGAGGGGGAATGTCTTATGAAAAAACTTTTAATAATATTATCGCTAATGCTGCTTACACTAACCTTCAGTTGCATGACATGGTTTTATGATTGTGAAGACGCGTGTCAGAATGTATGGGATCTGTGCCAAACTGAAAACGGCTTTGATTCTTCTCTTGAATCTTTTTTTGTATCTGAGTGTATAACTGAATGTGAAGACGGAAATGGCGATACACCGCCTGCGACAGACGATGAAATTACCTGCGTTGCTCAGGCTCAAAGCTGTAATGATGTTGGTTATTGTTCAGATTAAACTATAAATTAAACCTCGATCCTAAAAAGATTATCTTTCTAAGATCGAGAATATCCTATATATTTTTATTGACGTAGTATCTTAGCTATATTTTTTATCTGCTTAGTAAAGTTAAAGAAGTATACTTTTAATAAGAAATTCCCCGATAGCTCTGCAAGCAGAGAGCTCGTGGGGCTCGCTCGCATCGGTAGATGAAGCGGCTGTTTGAAAGAAAAAAGAAATTCCCCGATAGCTCAGTCGGTAGAGCAGGTGGCTGTTAACCACCTTGTCGCAAGTTCGAGTCTTGCTCGGGGAGCATCTAAAGCCCGCCCACGTGGCGGGTTTTTTTAGGCCCGCTTGTGTTGAGCTTGCTCTTTACAAGTTCGCAATGAGCTTTGCAATTACCGCATAGCGGGCGCAAACGAAGTCATGAGTCGTGAAACAAGATTTTTTATTGTTTTGTTTTGCTTTTCCAAACAAGCTCGTATAAATCGGTGCGGCGGTCTTTCATATTTCTCACGCTGCCATATTGTTTCAATTCTTTTAAAAGATTAAAGTCTACATCTGCGATTAAAATCATCTCGGTATTTGGCGTTGACTCTGCTTTAACTGTATTCGTGGGAAAGGCAAAGTCTGAAGGCGTAAATACGGCCGACTGGCTGTATTGTATATCCATATTTGAAACCCGCGGAAGATTGCCGACACAGCCCGCGATGGCGACATAGCATTCATTTTCAATAGCGCGCGCCATCGCGCAGTGGCGTATACGGTTATATCCGTTTTGAGTATCTGTAAGAAAGGGAACAAATAAAATTTCCATATCTTGTGAAGCCAAATAACGCGCTAATTCGGGAAATTCTACATCATAACAGATTAAAATGCCAATTTTTCCCGCGTCGGTTTGAAAAACCTTGATATCATCGCCGCCTTTAATACCATAATAACCTACCTCATCTGGGGTAATGTGTATTTTCTTTTGAAAATCAACATTGCCGTTTCGGTGACATAAAAAAGAAATATTGTAAAGTTTTTCATTTTCTATCATGGGAACGCTGCCGGCAATAATATTGACATTGTATGAAATCGCAAATTCTGAAAATTTCTTTTTAACAGCTTCGGTATAAGACGCTAACGCGCGCATAGATTGGCGAGAGCCAAGATGATTAGTTTCGGCCATTAACGGCGCGTTAAAAAATTCGGGGAAGACGGCAAAATCACAATTATAGCTGGCTACGGCGTCTATGAAATACTCAACCTGTTCAATTAAAATGTCAAAAGAAGGAAAAAGTCTCATTTGCCATTGCACCACTCCTATACGCGCCGCTGTTTTATTGGCAATATCTGTTTTAGGCGTATAATATATATTGTTCCATTCTAAAAGAGCGGCATATTCTTTAGAAGCGGTATCGTCAGGCATGTATCCTTTTAAAACCTTTTTCACATGAAAATCATTGGCAAACTGAAAACTTAGCACGGGGTCATAAATCTGTTGTATATGAACTTTTTCAATATATTCTTTTGGCGTCATTTTATCGGCCGCCTTAAAATATCCCGGCATTCTACCGCCAAAAATAATTGCCTTGAGGTTCAAACTTTCGCACAACTCTTTTCTAGCGTCGTAAAGGCGTCTTCCGATTCTTAAACCGCGAAATTCGGGATGAACAAACACATCTATGCCATATAAAGTATCGCCTTCTGAACTATGAGTAGAAAAAGTACTTTGAGCGGTTATTTGGTCGTAGGTGTGAAAATCTGTAAAACGCTCATAGTTTACAATGATAGAAAGCGCGCTCGCGACTACTTTGCCGTTAACTTCTACGCAAAGCTGACCTTCAGGGAATATATCTAAAAGTTTTTTTAGCTGCTCGGGCTCCCAGTGAGCGTTGCTTAACCCCGAATAAGATTCTATGGCCGCTTGTCTAAGTTCAATATAATCGTCAAATTTTAGATTGCGAAGGTTAACTTTCATAAGTCATTTTTGACATTGCAAATATATGAGCAAATTATTTTAAAATACCAGTATTAGAATTGCTTTGTTTTTTTGACATTATTCTATGAATTTCTGAAATTAATTCTTTTCTTTCAACTGGTTTCATTAAATAACCTTCACAATCATGGCTTACTTTATTTTTAACATTGCCAATTGTCGAAGCCGTGATAACTATAATTGGTATTTTCTTTGTTTGTTGATTGTCTCTTAGCATTTTAATCGCTTCATAACCGTCGGTTCCCGGCATTCGCAAATCCATCAATATGATATCGGGCTTAGCTTTAAGGGCGGTTTCGTAGGCAACCATGCCGTCAAAAGCCTCTTCAAATTCAATATTCGGATGTTCAAGAAATTTTCTTATCAATAAGCGGTTCAAAGGGGTATCATCGGTAATTAATACTTTCAGGTTTCCCAAATCAGATAACTGAATTTGATCATCTTCAAACTCGCTTTTATCGGGATAATTTTTATCGGCAACTTTTATATTTTTCAAAATAACATCAAATTTACTTCCCTCTCCTACTTCGCTTGTTAAAAAGACTTCGCCGCCCATCATGATAGCGATTTTTTTTACAATATTAAGACCTAATCCCGTGCCGCTATACGCGGGATCCTGGTTTCTTTTCTTGCTAAAAGCCTCAAAAATGACTTTTTGATCTTCTTCTGGTATACCTATTCCCGTATCTTCTACAGAAATTCTTAAATCGACCTCTTTTTCTCTATTATTAATATCTTCCAGAAAAACCGACAACTTTATATGGCCGATATCGGTAAATTTTATCGCATTGCCTATTAAATTTACAAGTATCTGTCTAAGGCGAATTTTATCAACAATGAGCGTATCTGGAAGCTTTGCGTCTATATCTAAAATAAAATGAATGTTTTTCTTGAGCGACTTCTCAGAATAAACTCTTTGGATCTCTTCAAGCATTTCCCGCAAATTGACGATTTTCTTCTGAATTAAAAGGGCCCCGGCTTCTATTCTCGATAAATCTAAAATATCGTTTATAAGTTCTAGAAGAGAGTTTCCCGCAAGTTGAATAGAATTTAAATATGATTTTTGATTCATATCGGCAATATGCTCAGATAAAACATCGGCAAAACCCATAATAGCATTCAAGGGCGTTCTTATTTCATGGCTTACATTTGCAATAAAACTGCTTCTGGCTTTATTCGCTCTCTCTGCCTCGTTTAATAATTTTTCAACCATTTTTATCAATTCTTTTGTATCTGTAATATCCTGAATGATAGATAAAACCCCAATTATTGCCCCTCTCTTATCAATTAGAGGAGTATTATACCAATCACAAAGAATTTTTTGCCCATCTTTTCTAATATTTTCGTTGGTGCTTCTATCGCCGCCTTTATTTTTCAATAGCTCACGCCATACTTCATTTACATATTCACTGGCCTCTTCAGGAACAATAATTTCTGAAGGATGACGGTTTAACGCCTCTTCTTTGGTATAGCCGAATATAATTTCAGCGGAATGGTTCCATTGTTTTACCTTAAAATCGATATCCCATTCAATTACCCCTAGAGGAGTGCTTTGTAAGTGAAGAGCGTATTTACCCGCGTAATCGTGTTTACGTTTTTGATTTCGATCTCTAAAAATAAACAGCATTGTGACCAAAAGACAGCCGGCAAAAAAGGAAAAAAGAGAAGGCATTAAATTTGCGGTTTCAAAATCTTGATTTTGATTTATACATGCCGCAAAAATTGTAATTAAGAGCAGAATAATGTATGAAAATAACCGTCTGTTAAAATATTTTTTCATTGTAGAGTTACGGTAGAATATTTTTTACGCTCTCTTATAGGTCTTGTCTAATTTTTCAATAAATAATTTCTTGCCTACCATTACAAGCGAAAATTAAATTTATAGCTTTTTAATATTTAGCGCTAACAACTCTCTTAGGTCTTCAATCATTAGAATTTCTTTATTTTTTTCATAGACTTGCGGCGAAAATTTTCCCCAAACAGGATCGGGCCAAGCGGCATCGTTTTCATATCTAACAATATGATGAACATGCAGCTGTTTAACGACATTGCCCAAGGCGGCTATGTTCATCTTGTCTGCCTTAAAATATTCTTTCATCTTTTTAGATATAAAACCAGACTCTTTCGCAAGCTCAAGTTGTTCTGCCCCTGTTAATTCATATATTTCGCGGATGTTATTTCTTTGGGGAACCAGTATCACCCATGGGTATCTCGATTCGTTCATTAAGAGAACTTGCGATAAGGCGAGGTTACCAATAAAGAATGTATCTTCTTTTAAGCGGCTGTGAAGAGAAAATTTTTTCATAACTTAATTTTCTAACTTCTAAGACTTACTATAAAAAACAAACCATCCGCCAAGATTTTTTGAATGAAATTTCCTCTCGGGAGCTATTTTTTCAAGCCAGTTTTGAAACTCTTTGGCGCGTTCTTCGACAATACCCGATAAAATTAGTCTAGGTATCTTATTTATGATTTCTTTCATTTCATTTTCATTTTGCATAAAAACATCGGGCAGAATATTAGAAAGAAAAATATCGGGTTGCGGATGGTTTTTATAATAAGAACTATAAAAAGAAAAATCGCCTTCAAAAAAAAGAGCTTCGTCTTGAATTTTTTGTAAAGCCGTATTATAGCCCAGATTTTCAATAGAAGATTCAACCGAAAGAATATCATTATCTACGCCGATAGCGTTTTGGGCGCCAAAAATCAGGGCAGATATAGAAAGAATTCCTGAACCGCATCCCATATCAAGCGCCCGATCATTTTTCATAACGCCATATTTATCATCAAGCATCATTTCAATCATTAACTTTGTTGTTTCGTGAAGGCCCGTACCAAAAGCAAAGGCGGGTCTTATAATTATAAATTTATCATTTTCGGATTTGCTTTTTATAAATGTTTTAGATTCCCAATCGGGTATCACCCAAAAATGAGGGGCAATTTCAAAGCTCTTGAATGTTTCGCGCATATTTTTCAAAAAGTCTTCATACTTGGTTTCGCGAACCTCCCAGAAACAATCTTCTAATTTCAAAAGAGCCAGTGTCATCACAATATAAGCTTTTACAGGAAAGTTATGACGAAAATAATAATACTGAACCGATGTTTCAAGATCTTCAATCTCTCCTTCTTGATATAATATTTCATGAAAACCGACTGCCCCGCTTTTCAGATTAAATTCTTCAACAATGGCGGCGTTTTTATGCGGAATTTTCAGGCATAGCTCCCAGAAAATTTCGTGTATAAAATGATTTTTTTCTTTTTTCATTCTTGTTATAATATACTTTTTTTTGGCAGGTTATCAGGTATACAAGTTTTTAAAATAGATCTCAAATAAGCTCCTTTTTTATATGAATTTTTCTAATATATATTGTACAAGATGTTGCCGATTTTATATAATACAAAAAAGCTCAATCTTACTCGCCCTTGCAACTTATCTAGGTAAATGAGCCCATAAATAAAAAAAAAGCGGTTTGTTATGAAAGTCGAAATAAAGAATTTATTAGAATCTGAAAGAGAACGCGAGGTTATTACAGACCCTGAGAAAATAAAATATTTACTTGAAAAATATTTATCGAACAAAAGCCTCAGAATTCAAAACACCTTTCCTGCGGTTGAGGTTTTACCGATTGAGACAAAAAATGACACTCTTAAGCTTAGAATTCCTATCAATTTTCAGGAAGCAGAAAAACTAAATTTATATACCGATATCATCAAGCATATTGAAATTGAAACTGAAGTTATTAAAAGAATAACTATTGAAATTGTAAATGTTCGCGTTACAAAAATTCATATAGCAAAAATTAATCGAATAGAAAAAAGAGTAAAAACTATAACCGACGGAAGCGTTTTTATTACAAACTTTAAAATATCAAAAAACAAAATTGAAAAAAATCCGATGGCTTACTCTATTTCTAATAAAGTAATATTTAAAGAATTTGAGAGAGAATTGTCAAAAGAACATCCAAAAGGAGGTATAAAAGAAATAAACGCAGCCGACTTATCTTTTGAAACCAAAATAATTAAAAAATATAAAAAAGGAATTTTGATTCAAGATATAGGAAATAAAAATCATATTCCTGTCAGAGACGATATAATGCGCGTAGAAGATTCGTTAAGAAACGAATTTATTAAAATAATAGAGACCTATAAAAGCCAGTCAATAAAAAGCGTTTTGGTTAGACCTTTTTTTTATGAAACTCAAGAAAAAAATTTATTACCCATGGGTTACATTTTTTTAAAATCTCAGGAGACTGATTACACTTTAGAGAATTACAATGACCTGAATGAACTATGCGAAAATATTATAAATCGCATAAAAGACGCTAATATGGCGACTATAAATATACAACAAAGAGTGGTAAATATAGGCAATGGCGGTTTATTGGCCGAAATTGAAGATGTAGAGCTTCAAAATTACTTAAGAAACAGAAAAGATTTTACTTTTGACGTTGTTTTTCGTCTTCAACAGCCGTTAAGATTTTATGGAAATATCAAACATATTCGTCAAAAAGACGATAACAAGATTTTAGTTGGTATTAAGTTTGCCGGAACTGTGCAAAGCGAAGCAGGCAGCCCGGCAACTGTAAATAAAAGGTTTCAAGAAAATCTAAACCATCTAATCAGACATTCCAATTAACTCATCTCGTCAAGAGCCGCGATAAAACCTTCTACTGTTTTTTTAGCGTCTCCTAGAACCATTTGAGTATTATCTAAAAAGAATAGCGGGTTTTCAATGCCCGCAAAGCCCGGATTTAATGACCTTTTTAGCACGTATACTGTCTTCGCTTTTTCAACGTCAAAAACAGGCATGCCGTAAATATCACAACTAGGATCGGTCTTAGCGCTGGGGTTAACAACGTCATTTGCGCCTATGATAATAACGATATCTGTACGCGAAAATTCGTCGTTAATTTCAAGATCATAAAGTTTATCATATTCAACGCCCGCCTCGGCCAATAGTACGTTCATATGCCCCGGCATTCTTCCCGCGACAGGATGTATTGCGTATTTTACGTCGACGCCTCTTTTCTCAAGCATATCGGCTAATTTTTTAACCACATGCTGGGCCTGCGATACAGCCATTCCATAACCGGGAACGATTATAACCTTTTCGGCAATATCCATCATCATGGCCGCTTCGTCAGGCGATGTTGTTTTTGCAACCTGAAGCTCTCCGCCTGCGGTAGGCGCCGCGGCCGGGCCACTGTCTCCGGTTCCGAAGCCGCCGAATAGAACATTGGCCAATGAGCGGTTCATCGCTTTACACATGATATTTGTAAGAATAATACCTGAAGCGCCTACAAGAGAACCGACAACAATTAAGGCATTATTATGCAACACAAAACCCGTCATAGCTACCGCTATACCAGAATATGAGTTTAATAAAGATACTACAACCGGCATATCGGCGCCGCCAATAGGTATAACAAGAGTAATGCCTAGAATAATTGAGGCCCCCAGTATCGCGTAAACATATTCAGCGCTGCTTATTTGGCCGTGCAGCATAACCGCCGCGGCGGCGCATCCTAATATCAAAATTATATTTATCGGTTTAGATAAAGTAACAATAAGAGGCTTGCCCGGGATAATTCCGTATAATTTACCAAAGGCGACAATACTTCCCGAAAAGGTTAGCGTTCCCACTAATAATGATAATATAAGCGTAACATAAACAATTGTATCGTCGGTGACCGTACCCTGATTCGTATAGTATTCGGCCATGGCGACAAGCGCAGAAGCTATACCGCCAAAACCGTTTAATAAGGCCACCATCTCGGGCATTGACGTCATAGCTACCTTACGGGCAATAAAAGTGCCAATAACGGCCCCTGAAAGAATTGCTATAAGAATCATATCAAAGGATACAATTTCTTTTGTAAATAAAGTAATAACGATTGCTATAAACATTCCTGTCATAGACAACGCGTTACCTTGACGGGCCGTTTTAGGAGAACCCAGTCTTTTTAACCCAATAACAAAAAACAATACCGCGACTAAGTAAATTAAATTAATCAGCCAATCGGCGTGTAATAAACTCAATAATGCATCCATGATTTATGACTCCTGTTTATTTTTCTTCTTGTCTTTCTTAAACATTAATAGCATTCTATCGGTAACGCCGTAGCCGCCAAAAACGTTAAGTGACGCAAAAAATACCGCCGCAAAGCCTAAGACTTTTGACAAATCTTCCCATCCGCCTTCTTTGCCCGCCACAACAAGAGCTCCTAATATTGTGATGCCTGAAATCGCGTTTGAACCCGACATCAATGGAGTGTGAAGCGTTGGGGGAACTTTTGATATTAATTCAAAACCGACAAAGATTGCCAGTACAAAAACATATACCGTCATTATTATGCTGGTTGCTTCCATAATTTTATCTCCTACTTATTTAAAATATCTTTTAGCAGCTGCGAAACCGTCTCGCCGTTTTTTGTTATTAACGGCCTTTGAATGATTTCGTCTTCGCTGTTAAGATCAATTTGATTATCTTTTACAATATGAAAAAGCAGATTTTCAAGATTTTTTGAAAACATCTTGCTCGCGTGTTCGGCCATCATACTGGGTATGTTTTGCGGTCCGATAATTAACACCCCGTTATAATCTACCGTTTCTCCCGGTTTTGAAAGTTCACAATTGCCCCCTTGTTCGGCGGCAAGGTCAACAATAACAGACCCTGGACGCATTTTCTGCACCATATATTCTTTAACAAGAACCGGAGCTTTTTTGCCGAAAACCTGAGCCGTCGAAATGCATATATCTGATTTTGCGATATGCTTTTCAATAAGCTCCATTTCTTTCTTTATAAACTCTGCGCTCATCTCTTTCGCGTATCCCTGATCGTCCTGGGCGTCTTCTTCAAGCGGCATTTCTAAAAATTTACCGCCTAAGCTTTCTACTTCTTCTTTTACCGCCGGACGCGTATCAAAAGCTTCTACAACAGCTCCCAATTTTCGCGCCGTCGCGATGGCCTGAAGACCGGCAACCCCTGCCCCTAGTATAAGAACTTTTGCGGGAGGTATTGTTCCCGCCGCTGTCATCATCATAGGAAATAGTTTTTGCTGGGCGTTAGCGGCAATCATTACCGCCTTATATCCGGCGATTGTGCCTGTTGAGCTTAGTACGTCCATCGACTGAGCCAGCGATGATCGGGGTATAAACTCTAGAGCAAAAGAATTAATCTTCTTTTTCTCAAATTTAGAAACATTATCTTTTTGATTTACGGGGTCTTGAAAACTTATTAAATAAGAACCGTCTTTTAACTGATCTGCCTCTTGAGAATTAACATGTCTTACTTTAAGCAAAATGTCAGATTTTGAAGCCGTATCAGAAAATGAGTTTGCTATAGAGGCCCCCATATCTTGGTATTCTTTGTCTAAGTAATTTGCGGCTTTACCGGCGTCTTTTTCGACAATCACCTCAAAGCCTTTCGCTATCAGCCTTTTTACAGATTCGGGAACAATTGCAACCCTTTTTTCATTGGCAATAGATTCTTTAACTACTCCTATTTTCATATTTGCCATCCTTCTGTTATTTTATTGTAGTCATTTAATTTTTGACTGACCATACATGTTTTTTGAGTGAGACTGACAACCAAAAGTCATTATAGATTGGTTTATAAAGACTTCTGGGGCCGTTTACGGTCAACACACCTTGGGCTATCTACTGAAAATTTCATTTTTTTTAAGAATATAACGAAACAAAAATCGATTTAAGATACTCTCGGTTCATTCGGGCAATATTTAAAACCGATATTTCTTTGGGGCAGTCAACTTCACAGGCATAAGTATTAGAACAATTACCGAAACCCAGGCCATCCATAACGTCAATCATGTTTCGGGCGCGGTATTTTCTCTCGGGATATCCCTGCGGCAAAAGAGCTAGTTGTGAAACTTTTGCGGCCGTAAAAAGCGAAGCGGAAGCGTTTTTACAGGTAGCGACACAGGCCCCGCAGCCGATGCACACAGCCGAATTAAAAGCTTCGTCAGCAATAAGCTTTGGTATGATAACAGAATTTGCGTCGGGAACGCCCCCCGTATTGACCGAGACATAGCCGCCGCCTTGCATAATTTTATCTAGAGCGGTTCTGTCTACGGTTAAATCTTTTATGACAGGGAAAGCCTTGGCGCGCCATGGTTCAATAGTTATAACGTCATTATCATTGAACATGCGCATATGAAGCTGGCACGTTGTAACCCCGCGCATAGGGCCGTGGGCCCTTCCGTTAATAAAAAGACCACATGCGCCGCAAATTCCCTCGCGGCAGTCATGGCTGAAAGATATGGGCTCTTGATCATTTTTCAAAAGGCGTTCGTTTAACATATCTAGCATTTCTAAAAAAGAAATATGCTCGTCAATATTATCAACCTCATAGGTCTCAAAACGCCCCTTACTGCTTACGTTTTTTTGCCGCCAAATATTTAATGTTACTTTCATTTATATAAAATACCTTTTTTGTGCGCCTTAAGAATATTATTTATAAGATCTCTGCGTTAATTCTACAAATTCAAATTTCAACTCTTCTTTATGCATTTTAGGCTCGTTTTCTTCTCCCTCATAACTGAATGCCGAAACGTAGGTAAAATCGTTATCGTTTCTTTTTGCCTCGCCTTCTTCGGTTTGACTTTCAAGACGAAAATGACATCCGCATGACTCGGGACGCTCTAACGCGTCAATAGCCATTATCTCTGCCAATTCAATAAAATCAATTACCCTTCCGGCTTTCTCAAGAGTTTCGTTTATGTTGTCTTTTTCACCGATTACTTTAATATCTTTCCAAAACGATTCTTTTAACCGGCGGATCTCTTCAACAGCTTCTTTTAAACCGGCTTCATTTCGCGACATACCTACCTTTTCCCACATAATTTTACCGAGTTCGCGGTGTATCTCATCGGGAGTTCTCTGCCCTTTGGCAGAAATCAATTTTTCTATTTTATCTTTGACATTTTTTTCGGCCTCGGCAAAGGCAGGGTTATTAATATCAACCTTATTGAAGCCTAATCCCGCTAAGTAATCGCCTATTGTATAAGGTATTACAAAATATCCGTCGGCAAGACCCTGCATTAAAGCGCTTGCCCCAAGACGATTGGCGCCGTGGTCAGAAAAATTAGCCTCGCCAAGAGCGTATAACCCCGGAACCGTTGTCATCAAATTATAGTCTACCCAGAGACCTCCCATTGTATAATGTACGGCAGGATATATTTTCATAGGGGTCTTGTATGGATCTTCGCCCGATATTTTTTCATACATTTGAAAAAGATTGCCGTACCTGCCTTCTATGGCAACTGTTCCCAGGCGGCTGATGGCGTCTGAAAAATCAAGATAAACCCCGAGGCCGGTCGCGGCAATTCCGCGGCCCTCATCGCAAACTTCTTTAACGGCTCTTGAGGCGATATCTCTTGGCACGAGGTTGCCGAAAGCTGGATATTTTCTTTCAAGAAAATAATCTCTATCGTCTTCGGGTATGTCTTTTGGTTTTAGTTCTTCTTTGCGCAATTTTTCGGCATTTTCTTTTGATTTAGGAGCCCATACGCGCCCGTCGTTTCTAAGCGATTCGCTCATTAAAGTGAGTTTGCTTTGCGCTTCTCCTGCCTGTGGTATACAAGTCGGATGTATTTGCGTAAAACATGGGTTCGCGAAATATGCTCCCTTTTTATAGGCTCGCCACGCGGCTGTCGCATTTGAACCCATGGCGTTTGTCGACAAATAAAAAACATTGGAATATCCGCCAGAAGCGATAATGACAGCGTGAGCAGCGTGAGATTTAATTTCTCCGGTTAATAAATTTCTGGTAACAACTCCCTTTGCGTGACCGTCAATTAAAACATATTCAAGTATTTCATGATATGGATTATAGCTTATTTTTCCCAGTTCAATTTGACGGCACAGGGCGCCGTAAGTGCCTAGCAAGAGCTGCTGACCTGTCTGTCCCTTGGCATAAAAAGTTCTTGAGACCTGAGCGCCCCCAAATGAACGGTTATCTAAAAGCCCGCCGTATTCTCTTGTAAAAGGAACGCCTTGCGCCACGCATTGATCGATAATGTTTGAACTTAGCTGAGCCAGTCTGTATACATTGGCCTCGCGAGCGCGATAGTCTCCTCCTTTAATAGTATCATAAAACAAACGATAAACGCTGTCGCCGTCATTTTGATAATTTTTGGCTGCATTGATACCGCCTTGGGCGGCGATACTGTGCGCCCTTCTGGCGCTGTCTTGAAAACAAAATACCTTAACATTATAACCCAGTTCGGCCAGCGAGTCGGCCGCTGAAGCTCCGGCAAGGCCCGTGCCTATCACAATAATATCAAATTTTCTTTTATTTGCCGGATTCACCAGCTTTAAGTTAAATTTATGGTTGTCCCATTTTTCGCCGAGGCTTCCTTTTGGTATTTTTGCGTCTAACTTCATATTCTGCGAGCCTCTTAATTGATATACATAAAAATAGATATAGCGGTAAACCCGGCTGGTACAAGATAAGAATATATATTTGCCGCCCTTTTTAATATTGGCGTATATTTTTTGCTATTTAAGCCGAAAGTTTGAAAGGCGCTTTCAAAACCATGATTCAAATGAAAAGATAATAAGATAAATGCCAATATATAAATACCGATATAAATAGGATCTTTAAATGTTTCTCTCACAAGATCAAACATCGTTATATCGGCGTTAAAAATTCTTCGAATAGCCACAAACTGATATATATGCAAAAGTAAAAATGAAAAGATTGTCAAACCTGTAAAGAGCATGGTTCTTGACTGAAATTTTGAATTAGCCGATTGAGAGTAAACTTTATAACGTACAGAGCGAACCTGTCTGTTTTTTATTTTAAGTACAATGGCGTCTATAATATGAAATATAAAACCAAATAAAAGAACAAATTCCATAATGCGTATCATAGGATTATGGGTCATACCCTCTACAAATGCGTTGAAGGTTTCTCCCGAGGGATCAATAATGAGCATTGAATTACCGATAAGATGAATTAGCAAGAATACTAACAGAAAAAGACCTGTCATGGCCATAATAAATTTTTTGCCGACAGATCTGCCAATTGATTTTTTTAGCGATTCTTTACTGGAGCTTGCCATCTTATGTTGATTTTATTGAGAGAATATAAACAATCTTTTACTTTATGTCAAGAAAAAGCTTTACTTTTAGATATTAAAAAAATAGAAAAAAAAGGGGCCAAAAGCCCCTTTTTGCGTTTATTTAACCGCGTCTTTTAACGACTTGCCAACCTTAAATTTTACGCCATTACTTGCGGGAATTTGTATAGTCTCGCCGGTTTTAGGATTTCTGCCTGCTCTTGCAGCTCTTTTGGTAACAGAAAAGGTGCCAAAACCAACCAGAGAAATACTACCGCCTTTTGATAAAGTTTTTGTAATGCCAGATATTACGGCGTCTACCGCTTTTTTACCCGCTTCTTTGGTGATTCCGGCGTTTTCAGCCACATGGCCCACTAATTCATCTTTTGTCATGTCTTCCTCCAAAAAATAATTATACCGTTTTAGCCAAAACGGTATTTATTGATATCAGCTCTGAAATTTATATTTCGCAATATCTAGCATAAATATTGCGTTATGAGACATAATAAAAATAATTAGATAAAAATGCAAGAAATTTTTATAAAAAATTCTATTTATCGAAAAGAAGATATCTCCGAAATTATAAATAAATATCATGCCAAAGAATCTAAGGCCCCAAAAAGCTCCGGAAAATATTAAAGAAATATTATCGTCAGTTTTTTTTAAAGAAGCGCCCGTGGGTTTTGTAATTATTCAGCTTGAAAACATGAAAATTATTGATTACAATGAAATTTTCGCCTTGCAATACGCGAAAAAGTCATCAACACTTTTCGGAAAAAAATGCAGCGCCGTCATTGGTTGTTTTCATGAAGAGTCGTGCCAGAAAAAAATAAAAGACGCCAAATCAGGTTCTGTCGTTTCTGTTGAAACAATAAAATTAAGCAGCGAAGAGAAGTGGGTGAATATAAAAAAAGTGCTTCTCGACAATTTTGGCATGGCGGGGCATATGATTTGTTTTTTTAATGACGTGAAAGATTTTTCAAAGGTAGACGCCGTATCGTCAAAGGCATGGTATATTCTGGAACAAAGTCCCGTTTCGATTGTATTAACGAATAAAAATTCAGAAATTCAATATGTAAATAAGAAATTTTGTTCTTCAACGGGCTATACAAAAGACGAGGTTATGGGTAAAAACCCGCGAATTTTAAAATCAGGAAAATTTAATTCAGAAGACTATAAAGATATGTGGTATAAAATAGTTCATGAGGGAAAATGGAGCGGCGAATTTCATAATAAACGAAAAAACGGCGAATTGTTTTGGGAATGGGCCTCTATTTCTTCTATAAAAGACGAAAATGATAATATCACAGATTATGTGGCGATTAAAGAAGATATCACCGAAAAGAAAAAAACAGAAGAAGCGCTGCTGAAAGCCAAAGAAGACGCAGAAAGGGCAAATAAAGCAAAATCAGATTTTCTGGCGGTAATGAGCCATGAAATCAGAACCCCAATGAACGGAGTTTTAGGCGCGGCAGATTTATTGAGCAAAACGAAATTAGACGATGCGCAAAAAAAATATGTTGAAACGATACGCTTTACAGGAGAGGGCCTCTTAACAATCATAAACGATATTTTAGATTTTTCAAAAATAGAATCTGGTAATTTGACTTTAGATTTCAAACCCATAAACGCCAGACTTTTTATTGAAGATACTGTAAATCTATTTCAAAATCTTGCCGAATCAAAAAAATTAAAGCTGCAACTTGAAATTGAAAAGTCTGTGCCCCAGGGGCTTGTACTAGACTCTGCAAGGTTTCGCCAGATTTTATTAAACCTGATAAACAACGCCATTAAATTTACCGGCAAAGGATTTGTTAAAATCACGGCGACGGCTAAAAAAAAGAATAAAGACACTATTCAATTATTTATCGGCGTACAAGATTCGGGCATTGGAATCGATAAAACAAAGTTAGAAAAGCTTTTCAAGCCCTTTATTCAGGAAGACAGCACAACAGCCGTAAAATTTGGAGGTACCGGCTTAGGTTTAGCGATTAGCAAGAGACTTGTAGAATTAATGGGCGGAGAAATTGGCGTAACTTCAGAAAAAGAAAAAGGTTCAGAGTTCAAATTCAATATTCAAACTAAGATTGCAGATATTCGTCAAATCAACGATTCAAAAGAATTAATTAAAAAAACTTCCGAAAATATCGCTCAAAAATATCCTTTGCGAATACTGGTGGCCGAAGACAATCAAATCAATCAAATGTTAATATTAAAAATGCTCTCTCATTTCGGCTATAAAGCAGATCTGGCTGAGACGGGAGCAGAAGCCGTGAAGAAAACTATCTCAACGGGTTACGATTTGATTTTCATGGATATTCAAATGCCCCAAATGAGCGGTATTGAAGCCGCAAAAAAAATCAGGTTACATTATAAAAGAAAAGAAAAGCCTATAATAGTCGCGCTAACCGCTTTTGCGGCAACCGATCATAAAGATTTATCATACCAAGCGGGAATGTCTGATTTCTTATCAAAGCCTTTATTATTAGATAAGCTATACGCATGCATTGAAAAATGGGGCAGCGCTTTGTATTCGGGCAAAGTTTAATTTTTTTCAATTGGCATAAAAAAATTAAGTTGACAAGCGTTTTAATTCGTTATATAAGTATAACAAGCTAAAGGCTTAAAGCTCTTTGACGGGGACGAACTGGTCTCGACTACCATTTCGCGCTAAAGAAAAGCATGCGAAGTACCCTCTTCTAAAAAGGGAAATCGGTAATAACTGCCGACAACACTGAATTTGCATTGGCAGCGTAAGCTCCTTGCGCTTTATAATTTGTTTGCTTTCGATAAATTATAAAGCTTAACCTTTGAAAGCTAGGCAAAACGACTCAGGTAAACTTTGCTGAAAACTTATCCTGATAAGAAGTTTAGGCTTTGTCTGTAGAGAACGAACTTCTGAAACTCAAAATATAGACTAAGCATGTAGAAAGCTTTGGTTAGAGTGGCAGGACGCGGGTTCGACTCCCGCCGTCTCCAAATTTATAAATGCGCGACTTTATTCTTAAATAAAGAAAAAGCGTTGAAAATATTGAGTTTTTCTTTATTGATTTCTTCTTTTGAAGCGTTTTTCTGCTGCAAATATATAATTTTGCCGGGTCCCGAAGACAATACCGCAGGAAGCGAAAATAATTCTATCACAGAACCCAGTTTTAGATTTAAATCTTTTGATCCATGAAATAAAAGTTTTACCGCGTCGCCTACAACCAAGACGCCTTTTATATCGTATTTTTTAATATCTTCGTAAACATGAGAAACGCAGTTTTTTATAATAGAGCTATCGTTTAATTCTTTTTGGTCAAAATGGCACCGTAATAACTCTCTGACCAAAAAATCTTCGGAAGATTTTTCTAAAACAGTTTCAATTATTTTACAAAACAGATTATTTGTATCTTCGTCTGCATAGTAGGTTCCTTTTTTTGACTTGAGTTTATTATGCACCAAAATTAAAAAAGGGAGGCGCGGTTTTTTATCTTCAAACTGATCTTCTTTATAAGAAATTCTTTTATGACATTTAACGCATAGGTTTTTATCATAAATTTTTTCGACAATTTTTTCTGAAATTAACGGTTGAAACGATAAATTATAAGAAAAAGGCGAAGCTTCGCCCGTTTTTTGCCAGATTAACTCTTTATTTTGACGTTTTAATATTAACTGCAGGTCTTCTATAATTTCTATCAATGCAGGATAATCGTCTACTTGCATGAAAAATTATCAGCGATATGAACTTTGCATTCTTTTCTTTTTTTCTCTTGCTATTTTATCATATTTCTCTTGCGCCTCTAAAGTTCTTTTGGCCTCAGGAAGAGCTTTTAATCGCGTTTTTGCGATAGCTTCGCCGGTATCAACGCAAAAGCCATAAGTTTTATTTTGAATTCTCTCAAGGGCCTCGTCAATTTCTTTCAAGATATCTCTTTCTTGCTCGGTTAAGCTTAAGTTTAATTCTTTTTCAAGCAATTCGGTAGCCATATCGACTAAATCGCCTGGTTCGTCTACCTCATGATGGGCAATCTCATCGTGCTCCTGAATTTCTTTTAAGATTCTTGCTTTTTTTTCTAACAGAACTTCTTTGAATTCTTTTAGTTCTTTTTCATTAAAAGGTGTCTTTTTCATAAGGCAGTAATTTATTTCTAATCAGATACATTGTCAATTTTTTTTGATCAGTTAGACGTTTTTTTTAAAGTAATTACCTTTCTCTTACAACTTTCAAAGATGTATATTTGACAATATGAAAACTTTAATATAATGTGTTCTTAAATGACAGATAACTCTTTGGAACTTGACAATCTAAGCATAGCAAAGCTTATTGAAAAATATAACACTCCCGTACCCCGATATACTTCGTATCCTACGGCGTTAGAATGGTCGACAGACTTTGACGAAACTCAATTTTTCGCCGCCCTAAAAAATCTAAAAGACGATAAACCCATGAGCGTTTATATTCATGTACCTTTTTGCGAGAACAGATGTCTTTTTTGCGGATGTAACGTTTTGGTAAGCAAAAAAAGAGAAATTGCCAATGTTTATTTAGATTATCTGTTAGATGAAATAAGGCAAAAAGTAGAACACTTATCATTTAAACCCAGAATAAGCCAGCTTCATTTTGGCGGAGGAACTCCCAACTATCTTACAATCGATCAGTGGGAAAGACTTGTTTCGGTTATTAAAGAATTATTCATTCTTGAAGACGATATCGAGTGGAGCATTGAATTAGATCCTATGATGCTAAGCGAATCGTATCTTGATAAATTAAAAGAAACAGGCGTAAACAGAGTAAGCTTTGGAATTCAAGACGTTAATGAAAAAACTCAGCAGGCTGTTAACAGGCCTCAAAAGCTTGATCATATTAATTCTCTTGTCGATTATTGCCGAAAATTGAATTTTGATTCGGTAAATATTGACCTGATATACGGCCTTCCCTACCAGACTCTTGATTCATATCAAGAAAACATTAAATGGATTACCGAATATAAACCCGACAGAATCGCCCTTTTCAGCTATGCGCATATTCCCTGGATAAAACATCATCAGAAAAGAATGCCTTTAGAGGCCTTAACGACGGCCGAAGAAAAGCTGCGTATATACTTGGGCGTGCAAAAAGCTCTGAAAAAAAACTCGTATAAGCAAATAGGAATGGATCACTTCGCTCTGCCCGACGACCCTATGTCTTTAGCGCAAAAAGATCATAGTCTTCACAGAAATTTCATGGGCTATACCACAAAGGCAGACTTGCCGATGTTGGCCTTTGGAGCAAGCGCCATTTCAGAAGTAAGCGGCATTTTCACTCAAAATCACAATAAACTAAAAGCCTACAAATCGTCTATTTCTGAAAAGCGAGACTATTTTGAAAAAGGGTTAACAAGAAGCGAAGACGATACGCGGCGCTCAGAGGTTATTCAGTCAATCATGAATAATTTTTATTTAAATTTTAAAGAGTATGAAAAAAAATGGAACTTGAATTTTGTCGAGCGCTACAAAAATGAATTATTAAAAATGAAACAATTTGAAGAAGAACAGCTGGTTACTTTCAATGAAACCGAGCTCTATGTTACCGAAAAGGGAAAGTACGTTTTAAGACATATCGCCTCTGCTTTTGACGTATACAGAAAAGCGGGCGAACAAAAAGGATTTTCTAAAGGCATTTAGCCTTATTTCTTTTTATCTGATACCAACGATTTTAAATTTTCAAAAGGACTCGACGTCAGCGTTTCTGCGTAGCCTTCTTTTTCAATATATTGAGAGATTTCCATCTTTTCAAGCGCATTTTCAATGTCTCTTGTAGAAAGAGAGATCTTTCTCTTTTCAGGATCGACGCTTCTTAGTACAACTTTGACTTTATTTCCTTTTTGAAAGGTTTTCTTAATGCTAGTCGCTTCATCTTTGGTCATTGAGCTTAAATGCACAAGACCCTCTAAATTGTCGTCAATTTTTACAAAAATACCAAAATCTGTGATACCGGTGATTTTGCCCTCTAAAACCGTTCCTCTAGAATATTTTCTCTTTAAATCTCTATAAGGGTTTGGCAAAAGATGACGTATGCTGCAGCCTATTTTTCTATCTTCAAGATTAATTTCAACAACCTTATATTCAACTTCATCATTTTTCTTGTATAGATTTTTAGGCTCAGGCGCCGGTTCTTCCCAATTTAAATCTTCTTTTCTTATAAGGCCATCGATATCGTCGGTAACTTGAACAAACGCGCCGAACGTTGTAACCTTTTTTATTTTGCCTTTTAGTACATCGCCAACTTTTATATTATCTCTGACATAATCCCATGGGTTTGTTTGAAGCTGTTTTAACCCAAGAGAAATTCTTTTGCTTTCTAAATTGATGCCTATTATTTTTGCTTCGATGCTATCGTCTAATTTAACAATTTCTCTGGCATGATTTACTTTTTTTGTCCAGCTCATTTCTGATACATGCAAAAGGCCCTCAATGGCTTTTCCTATTTCGACAAAAGCGCCGTAATTAGCGACAAACGACACTCTTCCTTTTACAATGTCTCCGATTGAGAACTGTTCCGTTACGCTTTCCCATGGGTCGCTCGTAAGCTGTTTTAACCCTAAAGACAAACGAAGATTTTCGGGATCAATTTCTAATACCTTAGTTTTTACTTTTGTATCTACTGGAATATTTTCTTTATAATTATCGTTGTGTCTTTCCCAGCTCATATTTGAATGATGCAAAAATCCGTCAATGCCTTCAATTTCAATAAATGCGCCTGTTTTAACATGCTTTTTCACTACGCCTTCAACGGTATCTCCCACATGAATTTTTTTAGTCAGCTCTTGCCATAATTGTCCGTTTTGCTCTTCTTGAAACTGTCTTCTTGAAAGAATTCCCGTTTTTTTTCGGCTGTTTATTTCAATGATTCTAAAAATTACTTCGCTGCCCACAAAATCAGGACGGTCATTTCTGTTCCCCTGCAGTATGCCTACATGCGAATGGGGCAAAAACATAGGAAGTCCCTCAACATTAACAGAGTAACCCTGCTTTAGTTTTTTTTCTACGATGCCAGCTACAGGTACGTTTTTTTCAAACGCTTCGTTTACGACTTCCCATCCTTTTCTTCTCTCAAGTTCGTTTTTTGAAAGAAGAATTAAGCCCGTATCTTTATCAAGAGATTTAACAAGAGCCTCGACTTCGTCGCCTACTTTCGGAGAGTCGTGAAACTCATTCAAAGAAATCTTTCCCTCTGATTTAGTGCCCATTGCCACAATGGCGGCCGTAGGGTTTTTCTCGGGATGAAAACCGACAATTTCACCGGTTATAATCGAACCCTGATGAATATCTGCCATGTTCACTTCGGACTGCTTCAACAGTTCTTCCATTGATAAGTTATCTTCTTGAAACGATATTTCTGCTATTGCCATGCTAAACCTCGAAAGGACCTATGATTTTTCTAAACTTTCTATAAAATTTCTGATTCTTTTTGAAGAGCTTTCTCGAAAGTTTTTTACCACTTCTTTGTATACCCCATCTAAATCTTTAGATGTAGTGTCAACGAAAATGGAGTCTTTAGCCTGCTTAAGGGCGCCATAAGGACGGTTTTCATCGTCTTTATCTCTTATGCTTATCTGGTCTTCAACCGCTTCAAGCGTTATTCCCGGATGTTTTTGTGTAAATTCTTTATACCGTCTTTTCGCTCTCTCTTTTAGCGAAGCAGTTATAAAAAATTTAATATCGGCGTCAGGATATACAACCGTGCCCATATCGCGGCCGTCTGCCACAATCGGATATTTTCTTTCGATTTTTTTAAGAGCCTCATTCACCAAATCTCTTATAAGCCTGTTATCGGCCACAGACTTTATATTCTCAGAAATAACGGGCTCTCTTATAAATTCTTCCATATTTTTTTCGTTTACCATTATAATTTGCATATTATTTTCAAATTTTATTTCAAAATCTATATTTTTTACAAAAGCGCCAAATTCTACAGTATCTATAATACCCGAACTCAAAGACGATATTTTTTTTTGTTTGGCAAATTGCAGCGCATAGTAGGTATAGCTTCGATATAACGCTCCCGAATCAATTTGATAAAGTCTAAAATCTTTCGCGAGCATTTTCGCTATGGTTGACTTTCCCGAACCGGCGGGGCCGTCAATGGCTACAACGGGCATTTCTCTTGAAAAAACTTTGCTCATTTAAACACTACTTTGTCTAATAGTTCAAAAAAATCGGGAAAACTTGTTTTAACCCAGTTTAAATCTTTTATTTCGATAAGCTCGTTTTTATCTTTAGAATAACCGGCGTTTGCCCACGCTTTTTCGCGGGCTATGGCAAAAGACATGATAATTCTGTGATCCATAAAGCTTTCAATAGAGCCTTCTAATATGGCGCCCCGGCTGCCTTCAAGAGAAAGCCCGTCAGAAAATTCTTCAACATTGACCTTTAAATTTCTTAAATTATCGGCCATTGCTTTAATTCGGTCTGATTCTTTCACCCTTAGCTCTTCGGCCCCTCTAAATTCAAACCTTCCCTCGGCAAAAAGACCGGCAATGGTCAAAACAGGAAGCTCGTCTATAATTTTCGGAATTTCTTCTTTGCCGATAGATATTCCTTTTAATAAAGAAGGTTTTACAATTAAATCTCCTCCTGATTCGCCGCATTTTTCGCCTGTGACTACTTTCTCAATTTTAGCTCCCATTTGAATTAAAATATCAATATATCGATCGCGAAAAGGATTAAATAAAACGTTTTTTATGATCAATTCACCTTCTTCGGCTAAAAGTCCCAGTACCACAAAAAACGCCGCCGAAGAGATATCTCCCCAGATATCATATTTCGCCGGGTTAAAATTATAAGGAGGCTTTAATTCAATAACATTTTCTGCTGTCGGCTGCCTTATGCTCTTCAGGTTGGCCCCCGCAAATCTAAGCATTTTTTCGCTGTGATCGCGCGACGGATGGTTTTCTTTTATGCGAGCCTCTACCCCCGACGAGATGGCGGCCAAAAGAAGAGCCGATTTTACCTGCGCCGACCCAAGGGTTTCGTCATAAATGACGGGCCTTAGCTTTTTTCCCGAGACTTTAATGGGAAGAAGATCTTCGGGCTCAAAAGACGCCCCGAAATTTTTTAAAGGGTTTGTAATTCGTTTCATCGGACGTTTTCGAAGACTTTCGTCTCCGTCTATTGTAGCCTCGATATTTTCAAACCCCGAAAAGAGCCCTAAAAGAAGTCTCGCCGCCGTGCCTGAATTTCCCATATCTAAAACAGTATCGGGCGATTTAAAATTATGAAGACCTTCTGAGACAATTTCAAACTCGTCTGAATAGACGTCGCCAATTACAGTAACGCCCGTCTTTTGCATGGCTCTTAGCGTATTTAGGGTATCTTCAGCCTTTAAGAAATTTTTAATTTTTGATTTTCCCTTTGCGAGAGCCGAAAAAATAACCGCTCTGTGAGAAAGAGATTTGTCTCCGCGTAAAACAATTTCGCCCTGTACTTTCATCATTTACTTTTTATCGCTCTTAATTATTTTTTTTCTGATTTCATTTGATTTTTCAAAAATTTCAGCGATGGGCAAGGCGTCTTTTTCCATAGATTGTCGCCATGTACGGGCAAGACTTTCAAGGCTTCTCATATATTGAATAACTTCTTCGCGGTTTGACTGTATAATTCCCTCCCACAATTGAGGGTTGCTGCCCGCCACGCGCGTAATGTCTCTAAAGCTGCCGCCCGAGGGGTTGCTGGGCACGTCGAAAACTTCGGGTATATCTCTTATTAAATGAGAAACAAGGCATGAGGCCAAATGAAGCCCGTGGCTTAAGTAAGCGGCCCATTTATCGTGAACCGCAAACGCAACGGTATAAGGCAGGGCGTTTAGGTTTTTCCAGAAGGCGGTTATTTCAGAAACTGTGTTTTCATAGATATTTTCAGGAAACATGGCAGCCAGCTTTTCAGATGGAGTTACAAAAATTGTGGCGTTTTGAAAAAGATTTTCTCTGCCGTGTTCAGGGCCCCCCAGATCGCTTCCTGCCATAGGGTGCGAACCCACAAAAAGATATTTCTCGCCGGTATTTTCAACCCAATTCATGATATCGGCTTTTGTCGACGCCATATCTGTTATCCAGATATGTTCGGGCACCCCTTTCTTTTTCATCATTTCAAGAATAGAATACATTGAATCGATAGGAGTTCCTATGATTATGCCGTCAGATATTTTCACGGCCTCCCATAACGAATTGTCTGCAGTCTGCCAGCAGTCTTCAAACCCCATTTCTTTTAAAGTGTTTAAATTTTTCTCTGAGCGAACGCACCCAAAAACCTTATGATTGGCTCTTTTTAAATCGATTGCCAACGAGGCCCCTAAAAGACCCATCCCCCAGATGAAATATTTTTTTTGCTCTGACATTTACTATGACCTTATCTGACGATACCCAAAAAATAATACAGGGGGGCAACCATGTTTTGAGGGGCTGTGTAATAAGCCGGTTATTGAGTGTTTTCCGCCTCATCAGCCTTCGGCAAGCTTTGCTTACGATACGAAAAATACCTTATTTTCGGCATTTTTCACTCGATGAACGGCGGAAAATATATCGAAATACGGCTTATTACACAGCGCCGTTGTCATTAGAGGGCAATAGCCCCTCTTTTATAAAACTTTGTTGAAGCCGAGACTCGCATATTATGAAATGGCAAGGTTCTACAGAAAAACTGATATAAATTTCATGACAGATAAAGATAAAAAACTCGCAAAATTTCTAGGCTCTTTCGCCCATACAAAGAATATGCCGGCAGAAAAAAAAGAAATCTGCTTTCTGGGGCGTTCAAACAGCGGCAAAAGCTCTCTGGTTTCGGCGCTGTTTCAGAACCCGTCTATTGTAAAAAAATCTGCAAGGCCGGGCAGCACGCAAGTCGTCAATATTTATGAATACGCAGATATTTATCTTGCAGACCTGCCGGGTTTCGGATACGCGAAAGTTTCAAGAAACATAAGAGAAAAAATGTCAGAAATGATATTTGATTATATCGCCCATAGAGAAAACCTGGCCGCGGCTTTTTTACTTTTAGACTGCAAAAGAGACGTCGGGCAAGAAGAAGAATATATCAGAAATTTGTTTTCAGACAGACGGGTTCCCGTGCAACTGGTCTTAACAAAAACCGACCGCCTAAACCGAAAAGAAAAAGAACAAATGAAAAAAAAGTTTTCTAACTATGAAAAGATGTTTCATAACATTATATTTACATCTGCCAAGAAAAATCAGCAAATTGAATTTATCATAAACTTTATAAATTCTCTTTAAAATTAAATCTTAAAAGAACCGACATTTTTACATATAGCAAAAAAGCCTTAAGAAAATTCTATTCTAAAACATCTGCGAACTGCAATTCTTAAGCTCTTTTTCAAAAGCCTTATATTCAGGCAGAAAGCCCGCAAGCAGCTGGTAAAATTTCTTACTGTGATTTTTCACCAGCGTATGGCAAAGCTCATGGTAGATAATATAGTCGATTAGCTCATCAGGCAGGCGCATCAAGTGAAGGTTTAAATTAATATTATTAGAGGCAGAACACGACCCCCAGCGCGAACGGTGATTTTTAATAAACACCTGCTTATATTTAAATTTATGCTTTTCGGCAATCTGCTTTACTCTTTCGGGAAGATATTCTTTGGCCTCTTTTCGCAAAGCCCGAACAATGCCGGTTCTTACGGCCGACTGTACCTTCGAGTCGTCTACATTCATACACCCGGGATACTTTAAGAATATTTTATCGGCTGTCACTTTCAGACTAATCTTGTCATTTTCCCATGAAGATATTTCAAGAGAATGATTTCGGGTTTTATAATTCGTGTCTTCTTTGAAAATCGTAAATCGTTTTTCATATTGAGAAATTTTCTTCAGATTCTTCTTTAACCAGTCTTTTCTTTCATGAACCACTCTTTCTGCGTGCCTGAAACTTACTCTTAACGGCACAGAGACCCTGACCCCCTGAAAGGGCTTTATCGTAATATTGATATGTCTGGCAATTCTGCTTTTTATAAAAGAGATATCGCCTATATCGGCAAGCGTGATCATGTGTTTTTTCATGAGTTTAATTACAATCTTTATAAATTTATTTTTATAGGTTAAAATATTACTTTTATATATATGCGCAAGCATATTATAAAAAAGGAATATCCCTGACGCCCCTTATCGAACAAAAAAAGCGTTCAGGCGGCTTCAGGGGCGCTTGTCGGTATAGAAAAATAAAAGGTCGAACCTTCTTTGGGTATAGATTCAACCCAGATGCGTCCGTTATGCATTTCTACTATTTTTTTACACTGAGACAGCCCTACGCCCGAACCAGGATACTCTTCTTTTTTATGAAGTCTCTTAAAAGCCATAAAAATCTTATCAAAGTATTTTTGTTCAATACCGATTCCGTTATCTTTTATTGAGAAAATAATTTCATTTTCTTTCTTTTCGGCGTTAATATGAATTATGGGGCTTTCGTCTTTTTTGCAAAATTTCAGCGCGTTTTCAATTAAATTCTGAAAAAGACGAAAAAGCTGTTCTCTGTTTGCTGTTATCTTAGGCAAAGAATCATATTTAATTTGAGCCTTATTTTTTTTAATAGGAGCCTTGAAGTTTTCAACGATCTCATTTAATACTTCTGTCGTATCAATGGTTTTTAATATATCTTTATTTTTATTATATCTGGCATAATCAAGCATATCGTCAATAATTCTCTGCATTCGAACTGAGTTTTCAAGCGCGTAATTGAGATACTGAACGCTTTTCTCGTCTAATTTATTTTGATTTTTCTTCTTAATTAATTGCGTATAACTGGTGATCATGCGCAAAGGCTCTTGCATATCATGAGAAGCGGCGTAGGTAAATTCATCAAGTTCGTCATTGACGCGCTTCAGGTTTTTCTGCGCCTCAACAAGAAGCCTGACTTCATTGCTTCGTAATTCAGACATTTTTTTTTGTTCTCCCGAAAAATATAAAAGAGATTCAATCAATATGGCCACCGGAATTATGGCAATAATTCCGATTATATAGACGCTAAAGGCATATCTCAATGAGTTTTCTGCCGTTAATGGGTCAGGAAAATACTCTTTATAGTATCCCTCATAAAGAAGCCATCCCCATACAGAGCATATTATCGCATTTAATATAATAACAATATATTTTCCTGCTTTTTTATGCAATACCGAGATAAATACTGAAAGACCATACAGGGCCGCCATGCCCACTAATATATTTTTATCAACAAACAAACGAAATAGTATCAACAACAATCCGCCAAGCGCCATGATACCCGCCCGAACAGGATATTTTATGTGTCTGCGAAAAATCAAGACGAGAATAACAAGAAAAAGAATAATTATACTAATAAATCCGTCTAAAAAAGCTCCCTTTATAAAATAACTTAAAGAAACAGGTACTATTAAAAAGAAACCCAATGTCAGTATTAAAGATAAAACCCAAAATAAAACCAGTTCCTGCCAGTATAAAACAGAGCCTTTCGGGGCAAGGTATTCTGGTACCGCATAATTGAAAAAAAACTTTTTTAACTTTTCTGCCAGACTCATTTGCTTATTTTTTTGTTTTTAGCTTACAGATTAAAATGTGAAATTAAGTATTACCCAATTTCGAGCATTATAATAAAAACAATGAATTTGACAAGTATTATATATTACAAGAAGCCGCCACAGATTCTAACCTGAGGAGCGGCCTGCGGCGGGGATAAAAAAGGTTTGCCAAAATACGCTTTATTTATTTTTTTGAATTCATCGTTTTATCATTTGAAAATGGCCCAAAATAAGACAGAGCAAAAAATTATCAAACAGGAGCTTAAAATTTCAGACGATTTCAGCAAAATAGTACTTCAAAATCTGCCCGATATCGTTACAGCAGTCAATCGCGATTATCAAATAGAATATCTCAATCGCTCTATTCTTGATTATCTGCAAGAAACAGTAATGGGAAGAAGCGTTCTCGAATTTTTAGACCCTGAAAACGCCCAAATAACTAAAAAAGCCATTGATCTTGTCTTTAAGACAGGAGATCCCCAATATATCGAAAATCAAATTTATAGCGAAAACAAGCGCGATTACAGCTGGCTTTCAAACAGAATGAGCGCTATCATAACAGACGGCCAAATAAGACAGGTACTCATTATTTCAAGCGATATAACAAATCAAAAAAAAACAGAAGAAACGTTAAGAAATCAAAATACAACGATGAAAAACCAGACGCTGGTATTCAAAGAAACCAATGAATTTTTGGTAAAAGAGAGAAAGCATGATCAGCAGAATCTTGAAAAAACAGTCGCGAAGTTAAATTTATTTATTGAAAATTCGCCCGATTTAATAATTCAAATAGATTCTTCAGGCAAGATACTTTTTTTAAATTATACGACAACAGGCGCCCCGCCAGAATCATTTATAGGAAAAAATATTCAAGATTTAATGCCGCCGCTTGAAAAAAAAAGATTATGGAAAATTATAAACAATGTTTTTCAATCGGGCAAAAATAATTCTTACGAAGTATCAATACCGCTTGAAGACGGCGTAAATCATATTTTTTTCTCGCGTGTCGAACCGGTAAAGACAAGCGACGGCCTTGTCGATTCTGTACTCATTTTTTCGAGCGATATTACTGAAAAAAAGAAGAATGAAAATTCATTAAAACAAAGCGAAGAAAAATTCAGAACCATAGTAAATAATATTCATGAATATATATATGATATAGAATTCTGTGACGAAAAACTGATCTCAGCCTATCATAGCCCTAAAAGTTCAGAGATCACGGGCTATCTGCCGTCAGAATTTATGGATAACCAAAATCTCTGGTATGAAATGGTGCATCCTGAAGATAAAAATATCATTAATAATTTTATTAAAAAATTAAAAAAAGGGAAAAGACCGCAAACTATAGAACACCGCATAAGACATAAAGACGGCTCTGTCAAATGGGTATCAAACACATGCATTTCTCAGAGAAATAACGAGAAATCTTTCAGAAGAGAAATAGGATTCATAAGCGATATCACAGAAAGAAAAAACATGGAAAATGCTCTCAATGAATATCTGGCAATGCAAAAAATAATTTTAAACACGGTGCCGGCTGGCATTGTTTATACTAAAGGCAGTAAATTTATCTGGATGAACGAGTTTTATGAAAAGCTGTTCGGTTACGGGCCAGGCGAGATGAAAGGCCTGCCTGTTGATACGATTTATCCAGATACAGATGAACATAAAGAAGAAAAAGAGAAAGCCTTCTCGGTGATGAAAGATAATGAATTATTTACTAACCAGCGTCTTTTAAAGAAAAAAGACGGCTCGGTTTTCTGGGGAGGTTTTTCGGCTCAAATGGTTGACGTAAATGACCCGTCAAAAGGAGTTATCTCTTTTGTCGAAGATATTTCTAAGCGGTTTGAATTATTTTTGGCTCTTCATGAAAGCGAAGAAAAGTATAAAGCGCTGTTTGAATCGGCCACAGAGGGAATAATCGTAGCAGACCGGGAGAGTAAAAAATTTCAATTTGTCAACTCGGCAATATGCGAAATGCTGGGCTATTCAAAAAAAGAACTGACACAAATGGGGGTATCTGACCTTATTCCTGAAAAATACAGAAAAGAGATGATTAAACGATTTGAGAATAAAGAAAAAACGAATACGAATGTACCCTACCTGAAAAAAAACGGTGAAATAATTTATGTCAATATCAGCAGAGGCGATTTTACGCTAAAAGGAAAAAAACTCAGGGTAGGTTTTTTTACAGATATCACTGAAAGAAAAAAAGATGAAAAGCGGCTCAAAGAATCTTTAAAAGAAAAAGAAATTCTGCTCAGCGAAGTGCATCACAGGGTTAAGAATAATCTAAGCATTATTTCAAGTCTGCTTGAAATGCAGGCAATGCAGACAAATGACAACCATATTATCAATGCTCTTAAAGACGGCCAGAACAGAATAAATTCAATGTCAATGATTTATGAGACCCTCTATTTGTCTGAAAATCTGTCTCTCATAAACATGAAAAAGTATTTATTAAAGCTTGCAGACGCCGTGACTCAAAGCGCCGCGCTCATGCATAATATCAATCTTGAAATTGAAGCTGAAAATATTCTTCTTGAAGTAAAATACGCGTCGCCTTTAGGCATGGTAATTAATGAGCTCATCACAAATTCATTTAAATATGCCTTTCCTGATAACCGAAAGGGCGAGATACGCATAAAATTACAGAAAATTAAAAATAATATTATCTTAAATTATAGCGATAACGGCGTGGGTTTACCGAAAGATTTAGATTTGAAAAACCCCAAAAGCCTCGGATTAAGTCTTGTGAAAATGATTATTGAAGATCAGCTTGAAGGCGCCGTTGTATTATCCCGAAAACCGGGAGCTTGTTATACAATCAAGTTTGAAGAAGAAACTACAAATTAAAGAGGGAAGGAACAATGAGGAAGGTAAAGGTACTGCTTGTTGAAGACGAAGCAATTGTCGCTAAGCATATGAAAATACTTATTGAAAAAGCGGGGCATGATGTAGTCTCTATAGTCAGCAAGGGCGAAGAGGCGGTAAAAAAAGCCGAAGAAATAAAACCCGATATTATTTTAATGGATATTCAGTTAAAAGGTAAAATGAACGGAATTGAAGCCGCTGAAACCATTAATAACCTTTTTCATGTTCCTGTTGTTTTTGCGACGGCGCATTCAGACGAAAATCATCTTGAAAAAGCCGGGCTTGTTCATCCATATGGTTATCTCGTTAAACCCATTCATGAACGCGACTTACTGATAACTCTGAAAATGGCCCTGCATTCTTCAAAACTTGACGCAGAAAAAAGAGAGATACAAGATAAACTATTGGCCAAAGAAGAACAGCTGCAATTAACTTTGAACTCTCTTGATGATTTTCTGTTTTCTTTCGATAAAAATGGCATTTTAATTGATTACTATAAACCGAAACATTCTTCGTTTTTCAACCTTCCCGAAACAGGTATCGGCATTTCATACAAAGAAGTATTACCGCCTGAAATGTCGAAAAAAGCAGAAGAAGCTCTTGATAACTTTAAGCCCGGTATCAGCATTCAACATTTTGAGTTCATGCAGCTTGAAGGCGAAACTGAATACTGGTTTGACGTCAAAATTTCGTCGCGGATAAGAAATAATAATGAATATGACGGCATAACCGGCCTTGTTCGCGAGATATCTTCCCGTAAACAAATAGAAAAGATATTAATAAAAGCAAAAAAACAGGCCGAAATAGCAATCGAAAACAAAATCGATTTCATAGCCGATATGTCTCAAGAGCTGAAAATAGCGTTTAATGAAATTATGGGATTTATTCATGTTATAGAAAATCAGACGCTTACTAATTTAAATGATGAGCAAAAAGAATGTTTTACTTTAATGAAAGAAAAAATAAACAGCCTTTTATTGATGATAGACGATGTTCAGCAACTTTCTGATGCTGGCAATGGCGCGGTCAAACTTATTGAAGGCAAAGACGATAGTACCCATAAAAAACGGTTAAATCGTTACAAGCAATTTGGCAAGGTAGGCAAATTTTTACCCCCAGATATGGAAAGCTTACTAGGGGCGCTCGAAGAAATAATTGAACTGAATTCTAAAACGTCTGATATTTAGATAAACCGCATATTAAAAAAGCTCTATTTGAACAGAAGAAGTCTTAGACTCTTTTACGGGTATAGAAAAATAAAAAACGGACCCCTCTTCTTGTACAGACTCTGCCCAAATACGTCCGTTATGTAATTCTACGATTTTTTTACACTGAGACAGGCCTATGCCCGAACCCGAATAATCTTCTTTTTTGTGAAGCCTTTTAAAGGCTTTAAATATCTGGTCAAGATATTCGTTTTGAATTCCGATTCCGTTATCTTTAACAGAGAAAATAATTTCTTTTTCTTTTTTTTCTGCGTTGATATGAATTACAGGGTTTTCATTTTGTTTGCGAAATTTAATCGCGTTTTCAATCAGGTTCTGAAAAAGACGAAAAAGCTGGCTTCTGTTTGCGGTTACTTCAGGCAAAGAGCCGAATTTAATTTCAGCCTTATTTTCTTGTATAAAAACTTCAAGATTTTGAACGACCTCATTTAAGATTTGTGTCGCGTCAATAGTACTGAAATATTCTTTTTGTTTGTTAAATCGGGCATAATCAAGCATATCGTCAATAATTCTCTGCATTCGAACAGAATTTTCAAGCGCATAATTCAGGTATTGAACGCTTTTCTCGTCTAATTTATTTTGATTTTTCTTCTGAAGCAATTGCGTGTAATTGGTTATCATGCGTAAGGGCTCTTTCATATCATGAGAAGCGGCATAAGTAAATTCATCAAGTTCGTCATTGATGCGTTTTAATTTTCCCTGAGACTCAACAAGAAGCATACTTTCATAACTTAATAAATTGGTCATTTTTTTCTGGTTTTTAGAAAAATATAAAAGAGACTCGATTAAAATAATGATGGGAATTACAATAATTATTGTAATTAGAAATGTATTAAAGGCAACTCTAAATGAACTTTCGATTGAATGAGAATGAAAAATTGCCAGAGGATGAGAATTTTGTTGTTCATAATATCCCTGAGACAGAAGCCACCCCCAAACAGAGCATACTATCAAATTTATAACGATTACAAAATATTTTCCTTTTTTATCATGCATTACCGAAGCGAATATTGAAAATGCATATAAAGCCGCCAGACCTAATACTATATTTTTATTGATAAACAAATTTAAAATTAAAAATGAAAATATAGCTAACGAAAAAGCGCTTGCGCGAATAGCGTATTTTATATACCGGCGGCCAAATAATAAAAAAAGCGCAAGGCAAAAAGAAATCATACGAAACAAACCGCCGGGCAAATCTCCCTTTGCTATACTAATGATTCCGTTAGGTATGACACTGAAAGCGCCTATTGTCAACCACATAAATAAGGCCCAAAACATAACCAGTTCTTGCCAGTATGAAACAGTGCCTTTCGAAGCCAGATATTCGGGCACCGCTTGCTTTGAAAAAAATCTTTTTATATTATTTGTTAAACCCATTTATTTGCTTATCGCGATTTCAGTTTACAGGTAAAATTATAAAAAATAATACTGCCTATTTTTTAGCATGATTATAAAAACGATGAATTTGGCAAGTATTATATACGCTTATTATTATAGAATCGGCAAATTCAAGCGTTAAATACAGCAAATGATACTTTTTCAAATAGACTTCTTGATATTTACGCCGGGTCAGGGCCGTTTGACAAAACCCTTATCAAGGGGGCGTTGTATTTTAATTCAAGAAAGTATTTACGTTTTTTATGTTGATATGCTGCCGGCTTCTTTTCTATTGGTAAATTAGTTATATGACCCTTATTTTGAAAGTATACTGATATAAAGAAGAAAAACATATGAAAAGAAAAATATTTTATTTTATACCCTTTTTATTTGTATTTAATTGCTTGAGCACCAGCAATTTCAAAACAGGTAAAGTATTAGGGCAAAAAGAAGACGGCAGCGCTCAAACCAGTTTTTCAGCGGGAGCCTATAGTCAGGGTATAATTACGCCTGAGATTATGTATAGAAGCGCGATAGATTCTGAAAATTTTGATATGGGGTTAAAAGTATTTCCTATTGGCATAGAAATTGACGCGAAATATCAGTTGCTCAAAAGCAATCGCATTTCAGGCGCCGGCGATTTTGGCATAACATATGTTTCATTTCCTTCGGGAGACAAAAAATTGAAAATTTTAACTTTATCGCCTACTTTTCTTTTTACATTAGATATAACAAACTGGCTGTCGGCGACCATTGCTCCTAAATTATTGTATACAATCATTTCAGAAAGCTATGCAGATTCTGATGTTCCTATCGCCAGCGGCTTGACATATGGCGGAAGTCTAAATTTAGATATAGGCGGTTGGTTGGGCGTTATGCCTGAACTTGGCTTGTATTATACGGGCGATCTCGCCGATGTAACTTTAGGCGTTATAACCTATGGGGTCATGCTGCGATTTGACAGTCAATAATAAGAAAATAGCGCCACCTTTATGTGGCGCCTTTGAAATATCTTTTATTAGCGTTAGTAATCGTTGTTTTAATGTTAAAACTTGACTGCGCCCTGATCAACGCCGTCAAATGTGCCTTCAAGATATACAGGTCGTTCTGCTTCAGAGCTGCGGTCATATACAGGATTACCAAATAGATCATATTTAGAGCCATCATAAAGTTTGTTATTGACAACTCCTAAAAGGCCATAACTTAAAACGCCCACTTCTGGCAGGTAGCCGCCAAAAAATGTGTTACTGCAGGCGAGAGAAACATCATGATAAACATCGTTTACCCAGTCGCCTCCACATTCTACACTGTAAGTAGTATTTATACTGGTTACATCAGAAAGTTTCACCTGTATGCTTGTAATTGTATAATCGACAGGAAATGCCGTTGCCGCGGCGCCCTGAGTAACAGCAGGGGTTACTGTATCCAGGTCAACAAAATATGTACTGAATTCAGCGCCTTTTGTATAACTCATAGTCATTGACGTGGTTTGTATCAGATCAGCAGCGTTACAGCCTGTTGTAGAATAATCTATTCGAAGATACGTGCCTGTTGAACCGTTAAATGTATATTCTTCGCTATATGACACAGAGCTAACGTCTGCACACGCTCTGGCCCAGTTACCTTCTTCATTATCAAAATTACAAGATGAATCGCAACCGTCGCCATTAATTGTGTTACCGTCGTCGCAAGCTTCTACGCCACTATGTACAAAACCATCGCCGCATGAAGGCAGCGAACAAGTAGTTAAACAGTCATCTGTATCAATCGTATTACCGTCGTCGCAAGCTTCGCCAGAATCTACAATGCCATCGCCACAAACAGGCTCGCTTGGCGCCTCTTCTGAAGAACAGCTTAAAGCAAGAGCCAGCAAAAAGCTCATACTCAATAAAAGAATATTTTTAATTGTTTTGTTTTTTTTATTATAAATCATAACATTTTTTATTGACGCGACAGTTATTGGCATAAATAAAATCATATGAATAATCCATTTTTTCTACCAATAATAAAAAACCCGTTTTTTTGGGCTTTTATTTCAATGCTCGGGATGGCAATGGCGACTTCAATTTTCAGCGGTCATAAATTGAAAAATAATAAGGTATTTATATCTTTTGCGCTATTATTTGTTTCAATGGGCCGCATTATTCTTGTTCTTCCATTTTGCGAGCAACCTCGCTTTGAAATTAATAATTTACACTGGATAATTGGCGGTTTGATTATTGCTTTATCTTCTTTAATAATTATTGTGCCTATTTTTGTTGTGCGCTGGTGGGCGCCGCCGGTTAAAGGCATGAAATTAATAACTTCGGGCATATACAGGTATATTCGTCATCCGATATATTTTTTTGAAGTAATGTGGTTTTTAGGTTTGGCAATTATGTTTCGCTCTTTATATGCAGTATATTTAGCGCCTGTTTTTTGGTTTATTTTTTTTATTCACGCCCTGGCTGAAGAAGCCGAATTAGAAAATGTTTTAGGAAATGAGTATATCGAATACAAACGAAAAGTACCCGGCAGAATTTTCCCTTTTTTACCGTTATAAGCCTGAAAAACAAAGCCCGGCATAACTTGTTACTTCATCACGAGCCTGCTGGCTTTCGGTTTGGAATTTTAGATAATGTATAAATAAACGCTATTTTCCAGGCCTGTTACTATTTCTTTTTAATAATTCAATTATGCTTTTTTCTTTTATTTCATTAGCATAATCTAACGCTGTTTTACCATTTTTATCTTTAAAACTTGTGTTTGCGCCTTTGTCGATTAGCAACTTTACTAATTCATAATTCTTATTTCCAACGGCAAACATTATAGGCGTTAAACCTTGTTCCGTTTTGGCATTAGGATCAGCATTATTTAAAATTAATTTTTTTGCGATTTCAAAATAGTTAACATATGAAACTAATAACAGGGCCGTTAGTTTTTGTTTATCTTTCTTATTAACATCAGCGCCTTTAGAAATCAAATAATCTAACATATCATAATATCTGCCTAAGGATGCCATCATAATTGCTGTAGTGCCTTTTTGATCGGCATTATTGATATTCGCGCCTTTATCGATAAGAAGTTTTACTATAGTAAGATTGTTATTATTTACTGCTTGCAAAAAGGCTGTCATGCCTTCATTATTTTCTTCATGAATATTTATTTTTTTGGAAATGAGATATTTAGCAATTTTCAGGTTACTTTTTTTCAGTGAATACATTAATAAATTATTTTTCTCGGTATCTTTCGTATAGATATCAGCGCCTTTTGATACAAGATGCTTAAATAACTCAAGATGTTCTCTATCTTTACCTATGCAAAACCATAAAGCAGTTTCTTTATTATTATTTTTTATGTTTATATCAGCTTTGCTGGAAATCAAAAGCTTTGCAAATTCTGAAACATCTTCATTTTTTTGTAGAATAAGCATTAAAGCGGTGTATCCATGTTCATCCTTTGCATTTACATCAGCCCCCCTGGAAATTAAAAATTTAAATGTTTCAATATTTGGCTTTGGCTGTACTAAAGAATAAAAAAGAAGCGGTGTGTATTTATGGTTATTTCTAATATTTATTTTTGCTCCTTTCGAGTATAAATAATTCATAACTTTCAACCTATTATTTATTACAGCATAAAAGAATGCGGTAAACCCATCATTATTTTTTATATCAATTTTTGCGCCTTTAGAGACTAAAATTTTCACAGCTTCAATATTGCCCGCTAACGCCGCCTTCATTAAGGGGGTAAAGCCATCTTCGTTTTTTATATTAATATCGATACCATTGTCTATAAATTTATTTATTTGTTCAATATTATTTTCTTCACATGCTTTAAATATTAAATAAGAGGGGTCTTTGTTTAATAGTCTGAGAATATCAATAGAACCTTCTTTTTTTGCAAATTCAACCAAGTTAAGACCTTGCCTGTTTTTAACATTTATATCTGCCCCGGCGCCAATTAGTTGTTCGCATACATCAAAACGCCCCATTTTCATTGCATACCAAAGCGCTGTTTCGCCTGTATTATCTTTGGCGTTTAACTCTGCTCCCGCATCAAGAAGATATTTGATTACTTGTGTATTGTCGTCATGCGCCGCTTTCATTAGTATGGTTTTGCCGTCATTATCTCTGGCGTTTACATCCGCGCCTGCCTTAATAAGTATTAGCGCTTTTTCAGGATACCATCTCGCGCGCGCTGCGATACTAAGAGCTGTGTTTCCAGAATTATCTTTAGCGTTTACGGCTGCTCCAACATCAATAAGGTATTTTATTATATTTTCATTATTGGTACGCGCCGCTTTCATTAATATAGTTTCACCGGTATTATCTTTGGCGTTTACATCGGCCCCTGCATCAACAAGAAATTGGGCCATATCTTTAGATATGAAAATTGCAAGCATAAGAGGCGTATACCCTTTGTTATTTTTCACGTTAACATTGGTTTTTAATTTAATAAGCCTCTTAATTTCATTTAGATTATTCTGTCTG
>Ga0224501_10000043_pt1 | contig 135584 bp, 101 predicted proteins | sample SF_Oct11_sed_USG_4_FD_169105 | JGI IMG/M metagenome (GOLD analysis project Ga0224501, IMG submission 169105) | Sediment microbial communities from San Francisco Bay, California, United States - SF_Oct11_sed_USGS_8_1 | ecosystem: Environmental > Aquatic > Marine > Sediment | place: USA...
TGAGATGGCCGTGATCAACATCCGACGGCACCGATTCCATCCAGAATGGAACTACACAATCTCACCGAGGTCATAGACTTCGCCTGCACGCGCGAACCGATCGCCTTGTTTTTGCACGGGCCCTTAGGAAACCAAACGCCGCAAGCAGGCAGCCGCCCGATCGGAGTGCTTCGCCGATGCTGAGGTGGCCGCGCGTTGATGAGCGCGGTGCAGGCGCGTGCGCTCGGGTATCGTTGATCTGTTCACCCATCTTATCTCTCCGTTGGTTGTCGTCGGAGCACCCTCGATCGGGGCCCGAGTCGACATCGGCGATGCCGACGACTGCGGCCATTGCAGATGGTGTGCCAGCCGCGGCGGGGGCCAAAAGCGCCCGGAATCGGAGAAATCAGTCCCGCTGCCGAAGCCATTGAGAAGGCAAGGGTGGCCGCAGGAGGCAAGCGGCGCTCGGGCTAGGGGCGAACTTTGCCGTTGCCGCCATGTTGCTCCCCGCGGGGTTGACCAGCGCTCCGAGCGAGGCCGCCGTCCCCAGCGTTTGCTTCCGCTCCCCCCGCGTCGGTCGTGGAATCGCTGCCCTGCCGCGACGGTGAGTCGAGCCCGGTCGACGAGGAAGCTGCGCTGAGGCCCGGCCACAGCGCGAGGGCCGCCGCCCCGGTGCGACGTGATTGACGCGCCGGGTGACCGCAACGGACGGTGCCGATGAAATCCCCCCGTGCTGGTGCTGGCTGCGAGACCACCGGCATAGGCCAAGACCCTTGGCCTATGCCGGTGGTCTCGCAGCCAGCAGTTTCAGCTCACTGCAGGGGCCGGAAGTCGGTCGTGGGCGGACCGTGGATACCATTAGGCATCCCCAGTTTCAGCCATGTCGGCGCCTGGGGCCAGGCGTCTCGCTCTGCTGAGGCTCCAAGCCCCGCGATTTCGCTGCCTTACAGCACGGCGGGGCGCATTAGCCAAAAAGCACGACCGTCCCAATTCTGGGACTTTTTCGCCTCCAGCGTGCACCGCCCCATCCAGGGCTCGCTCCCGCAGCGCCCAGCTCACCACACGCGTGTCCGCCCATCGAGTCGGCCCTGGCCCCCTCAGGCCGACTCAAACCCAAGCCACTCGTTTCCAGGCGGCGGTCGGGCCGGTGCGATCGGCAGCGGCTCGGTCGGCAGCTTCAGACTCTTGAGGATGCGCCGGATCGCATCTGGCTTGAAGACAGCAGCCAACAGCCGCCTCGAACCGTAGGCATCTTTAGGCATCCCCAGGTTGAGCCATGTCAGCACCGGATGCGAGGCCTCCCGCACCGCTGAGGCCCCAAACCCCCACGATTCCGCCGCCCTGCAGCACGGCGGCTACTTGCCGAGTGCCAAAGCGGGGGCATCGTGGACCACGCGGCCGCGATCGACGCCATCCTCAAGGTCTCCCAGAAGCTGCGCACGCTGCTCGCGTGTGACGGCGCGGCTGCTGCGCGCCTCGACCTCGACCGCTTCCTGCGGGTGCAGCAAGCGGAGTCTTCGCTGTGACGCAACATTGTCGACGTTCGTGGTTTGTAGCGGGTGGTCTGTGGCTCGTGGCGATCCTCTTCGCCAGCGATGGTGCCCTCTCCGGAAGGGCCCACGCGCAAGAGGCCGAGGATGTCGAGATTGTCCACAGCATCGCGCAACGCACCGGCATCGAGCCCGAGCTTCTGCTCAATCCAGAGGCCCACCGGGCGCGCGAAGCCGAACGCGTTGCTGCGCGGCGGGCCGAGGCGCTGGCGCCGCTCCAGCAGACGCCCCCGCAATGGCTTCAGGAAGAGCTGGATGCCGTGCAGCGCAAGCAGGCCTCAGGTCACCTTGCGCCCAATCTGCCCGCGGCGTTCACGGCGTTCACGCTGCCAGGCGATCGGAATGGCGAAACGCTAGTCTAGGTGGGAGTGCTGAGCCGATGATCGGGGTCGATACGATGCCAGATGCAAGGACGGCCTCCGCCGGAATACTCGGTGTATTTCAAGGGGACCGGACGCCGCAGCTGGCGCCGTAGCGGTCCCGAGAGCGGATCATGACTCCCGCCGAGCACTTCTAGGACTTTCGATCAGGCCACCGCGACTCGCGGACGCGCTTGCCGCTCGCGAAGGGCCCGTTGTAGCCTTCCACCGGGAGGCCAACATGGACAAATGGGACGTCATCGTGGTCGGAGCTCGGTGCGCAGGAGCGGCGACCGCAGCGTTCTTGGCGCGAGCCGGAGTGCGGACCCTCTGCCTGGAGCGCTCGAAGCTGTCGAGCGACCACGTGCTGTCGACCCACTACGTCCAACCGCCGGGTATGGACGTACTCGACGAGCTGGGCGTGGGCACGCGGGTTCGCGAGCTGAGTCCGCCCAGCCGCCGACCCATGGCGGTCATGGAGATGGAGCACATCTACTCCAACTACGCAGACGGCCGCGCCGCCCACTGCATCCGGCGCTTCGTGCTCGACCCGCTGATCCAGGAAGCGGCAGCCCAGAGCGGCGCCACCCTGCGCGAGCAGGCCAAGGTGGTGGAGTTGGTCAAGGAAGGCGAACGCGTCGCCGGCGTGGTGGTGGAGACCCCGAGCGGCCGCGAGACCCTGCGCGCCGATCTGGTCATCGGCGCCGACGGCAAGGACTCGACCGTCGCCAAGCTCACCGGCGTCGAGCGCTACGAGGTATTCACCCTCGACCGGGCCGGCTACTGGGCCTATTTCCCGGCGCCCGACATCTGGTGGGATCGGGAGCACTACGACTGCGACGGCATCATCGCCTTCGAGGGCGACAACCTGCGTTACGTCTTTCAATGCGATGACAATCTGCTGCTACTGGCAGCCGTACCGCCCGCGGCCGAGGCGCGCAGCTGGGGCAAAGACCACCGTGAGCGCCTGCAGCACGCGCTCGAGGCCTGCGAGCTGACCGCACCACTGGCGCGCGGCGCACAGCCGGTCGGCGACGTGATCGGATTGCTGAAGTACGAGTCATTTTTCAGGCGACCGATCGGACCGGGCTTCGCCCTCGTGGGTGACGCGGGTCTGACCCTCGACTTCGTGACCGGCCAGGGAATCGCCCAGGGCCTGCTCAACGCCAAGGCCCTGGCCGAGGCGGTCGTGGCGGGCCGCGACGAGGCCTACGAGCGCTACTGGCGCCAGCGCGACGCCGACGTGATGCCGCTTTTCTTGGATGCCAAACGCATTGGAAGCGTCGGCTTCAACAATGCCTTCACCCAGCTGCTCTTCCGCGGCGCGTCCAAGGTAGGCGACCTGGATAGCTTCTGCGCGATCATGGATCGACGCCACTCCCCCTTCGAACTGGCGCCCCAGTCCAGCTTGTTTCGCTGGGTGCTCGGCGACGTCCTGCGCCTGCGCTTTGGGGCGGTCAAGCCCTTTCTGGAGATGGGCAAGACCCTGGGCGAACACCAGAAGCTGTGCGATGAATACAGTGCCCGCGCGGCCGAATCGGCCGAGGGCTGGGACCAATTGCCCGCCTGGCCGATGGATGCCATGGGTAGCCTGAGGCCACGACCCGCATGACACTCGGACCCACCCTCGAAACACCGCGCCTGCTCCTTCGACCCCCAGCCGCCGAGGACTTCGACGCCTTCGCGGCATTCGCCGCCGACGAGGAAGCGACGCGCTATCTGGGCGGTGCCCAGGCGCGCGCCGGCGCCTGGCGCTCCTGGTCGCTGATCGCTGGCGCCTGGATCACACGTGGCTATTCGATGTTCTCGGTGATCGAAAAGAGCAGCGGCCGCTGGCTGGGCAGGGTCGGCCCGTGGATGCCCGAGGGTTGGCCCGGCACCGAGGTCGGCTGGGGCATCGTGGCCGAGGCCCAGCAACGGGGCTTCGGACGCGAAGCCGCCGAAGCGAGCATCGACTGGGCCTTCGATCACGGCGGCTTCAAGGAAGTGATTCACTGCATCGAGCGCGAAAACCGTCCCTCGATCGCGCTGGCCAGGAGCCTGGGTTCGGAGCTGATGCGCCGCGACGTGCAGGCGCCACCGCCCTTCAAGGTGCGCTGGGACATCTACGGCCAGAGCCGCGAGCAATGGCGCGAACAGCGCGCCCAGCTCACACGCTGAGGAACACACGGGCGGCGCCTGCCCTACACCGAGCCGCACTGCGAGTGCCCGCGCCAGCATTGCATGACCAGATCTGGCCATGCAATGCTGGCGCGGGCAAGCGGCAGGAGTGTGACATTTGCGTCGTGCATGCCGTGCAGTCCGCCGCGACAGCGTTGCCAGGGCGCGCGGCCGTTGTCCACGACGCTGCAGCCGCTCGAGAATCGAAAGCCCGCGCGAACGTCGCTTCCCCGAGCGCACGTGGCGCCCTGGTTGTGCCGGCAGGACCGTGGCGCGGGGCTTGGCACACCCATTGCTTGTTTCGACCCTGCCATGTTGCGAATGCCAGGGAAGCGGTTGGCCTTTTGGGTCGCTGACCACCAGACGGTGATGCGCGCCCTCGGGGGACCGTGCACGGTTCCGTGGCCGGCGGGTGCTCGCGCACGCCCCCCACGCGATCGCGCGCGATCGACCCACACTGCGGCGCCTCCGCCCGACGCACTCAACTCCGAGATGGCGAGCCATGAGCCGCTCGATGGCCCGCTGTGATCAACCCGTCGGCACCTGCCCTGCCGCCTGCCGGTGCTGGCGCGGCGTGCTGCCCGTCCAGCGTTTGAAGGCGCGGTAGAACACGCTGAGGTCGGAGAAACCGAGCAGCTCGGCGATGTCTTCGTAGCTGCGCTCGCTGTGCTCCACGTAATGCAGCGCCATGCTCTCGCGCAGCTCGTCGAGCAGGGCCTTGAAGCTGCTGTCGTGACCCTCGAGGCGCCGGCGCAGGGTGCGCGGACTCATGTGCAGGGAGTGGGCCAGGCGGTCGAGGCTGACCTGGCCCTGCTCGAGCTGCTGGGCGATGGCCTGGCGCGCCTGTTGGATGAACGGCGGATCGCTCGGCAGCGCGCGCAAGAGGTGCTCGGCATGCTGCTCGAGGACTTGGCCCAGTTGCGGATCGGCGCCGGGCGGGCGCGCGTCGAGGGCGGCGACCGGAAAGATGATTTCGTTTTGCTCCTGGTCACAGCGCACGGCGCAGCCGAAGTGCTCCCGGTAGGCCGCCTCCGGAATGCGCGCGCCGTGGCGGAAACGCACCTCGATGACTTCGTGTTGAGGAAGCTCGTGGCGCAAGCTCAGCACCGCGGTCAAAAACGAACGCTCCAGATCGGCGTGCGGAAAGGGGTGCTCGCCGTCGCGCCACAGGCGAAAGTGGGCGCGGCCCTCGAGTTCGGTCAGCGAGAGCCGGGCGTGATCGTCGAGCAGGTGCACGAAGCGCTCGGCCCGCAATACGCACTCGCGCACGCTACCGCTGTGACGCAGGAGGTACTCGAAGACGCCGCTGGCGCCCGGCTGCAACAGCGCCGCCACGCGCAGACCAATGGCCGGGTCACCGCTCAGCTCGACGGCTGCTTCCCAGAAGGCTGCGCTGGCACCGGCGACCAGTCGCCCCGATTCCTGCTCCAGCTGCGAGCGCCGGATACCCGCCCGGCGCAGCATGGTCTCGACGTCGTGGCCTGCTTGCGCAAGCACCTCCACGACGGGTGCCAGCTGCAACACCGACACCGTTCCGGGGATCGCGCTGCGCGGGGGCACGGGCCCATGCTCCCACGGCATCGCCTCGCTGACCACCTGCCACGGTGGCCATGGCCAAGATGGGGCACGGGCGGCTGGATTCGCGGAGCTCTGCACCTCAACTCTCCCAGTTGACACCGACGGTGACGCCGGCGCGGTGGTTTCCGTCGACGTCGGGGATGAAGAAGAAGTGCAGCGGCAGATAAAGGTCGCCGGCGGTGGGTGTCCAGCCGGCGGCGACGATCATGTGCGCCGCCTTTTCCTTGATAGGCAAGAGATTGATGCCCACCCCGGTCTGAAAAGACCGCTTGAACTCAAAGCCGAGCATGAGGTTCGCGGCGGGGAAAACCTTGCTCTGCTCCAGCCCCGAGATCATGATGTTGCCGAGCAGCAGCACGTTGAGCCAGCTGGTGCCCGGGATGCGCTGGGTGGCTTCATAGCCGAGCAGGAATTGGTGCGGATTGCGCACCTCGTACTTGCGTTCGAGGCTGCTGTCGGGGTCGTCGGCATCGACGGGGCGGTCGTGGTTGGCCAGGTAGAGGTAGCCCAGCCGAAAACCGTGCATGAACCTCGGCATCTCTTCGTCGCCCGCCTTGGGTGGCGCGCCGGAAACGCGGTCCTTGCGCATGGCCGTCTCGGCCACCAGCGTCATCTCCAGGCGCCCGGCGCCGGATTCCACAGCCGCCTCGGACTCGGACTCGGGGGCAGCGTCGACCAGGTGGTCCGGCGCAGGGGGAGCCTCTTCGACCTCGGCCTCCTCCCCGGAGACGCGCTCGGCATCGGCGGCCGCCCCGGGTGGGACCTGGGGGGCCGACCCGGGGGCGACCGGGGGCGCGGCCAGGGCGTGGGCTGGGCTGCCGACGAAGGCAACCACGGCGGCCAGGCGCAGACACGCGACGCGGAACAATCCGCGACGCAGGCGAATGGGCAGGGTTCGGTTTTCGTTTCGCTGGTCCATGAACCCGAGCATCGCCGGCAGCGCCGAGGGCTTCCTTGATGCCGGTGGCCCAAGTTTTTGCCCGGGTGGCCAAAATCCCCGCCCGAAGCCAACAGAGCACCACAAATAAAGAACGTGCTTCACATCAGTGCACCTACACGTTAGAATGTTGGGATGGATGCAGCCACCGACGCGCGCTTCGTGCGCTCTTTTGGAGAACCACCCCGCAGCCTGCGCGTGCAGGCCAACGGCGTGGAGCTGCACCTGCTGGAGTGGGGCGATGCGTCGGCCCAGCCGGTGTTGATGGTGCACGGCATGCGCGGCCACGCGCGCTGGTTTACGCCGGTGGGTCCGGCCGTGGGCGCGCGCTACCGGGCGCTGTCGCTGGACCTGCGGGGCCACGGCGAAAGCGGCCACGTGGGCCCCTACGGCCCCATGACCTTCTCCGACGACGTCGCGGCGCTGGTCGACACCATGGGGCTCGAACACCCGATCTTGGTGGGCCACTCCATGGGCGGCAGCGTGACCACGCGCGCCGCGGGCCTGCTCGGCGAGCGCATCGCCGGGCTCGTGGTGGTGGACTCGGGCTTCGGCCCGCCGCCGGAGCGCGCGGGCAATCCCGGAGCGCCTGGGCCGGACGCCAGGGCCTGGTCGCGCGAACGGGAGACCGAGGCGCCCCGCGAGCGGCGCATCTTCGAGGACTGGCCAAGCGCCCGCGCCCGCTTCGAGCTACGCCCCGGCGGCACCATCGCCAGCGCCGAGATGCTCGACCACCTGGCCTTCCACGCCCTGGAGCCCCTCGACGCCGGGCGCTACCGCTGGCGTTTTGCACCGGACATGCGCCATCGCGGCCCGGGACCCGGTGCGCGCCCCGGTGTACGCCCGCCAATGCCCTCCACCCCCTTTCCCGAGCTGCGCGTGCCGGTCGCAGCGATCTTCGGCGGTCAGAGTCCGATTCGTGGCCGCACCGACCTGGCCAACTACAAAGATCGCTTCGCCGGCGCGACCTGGACGGCGGTCGAGGAGATCGAGCACGTCCACCACCACGTCTTCGTGGACGACGCGGCGGCCTTCAATCCGGTGCTGATGAAGTACCTCGATCGCATGGCGACCGAAGCGGTGCCGACGCGGCGCGAGACCTCCCCGGCACCTGCGCGGGCTTGCACCAGCGCGCCGTAGCGGCCCTTCCTGACGCGCGGGGCCGACCGACCCCTACCGCAACTCGTCGATCGCCTGCGCCAGCGTCTCGAACAGCGGCTCGACCTGCTCCTTCTCGAGGCACGAGAACGCGATGCGCAGATCGTGCTCACCGGTGGCGATCAACCCCACCTGATGGGCATCGAGCAGGTGCGTGCGAAGGCGCTCGGCGCCGACGCCGCGGACCTTGATCAGCATGAAATAGCCGCTGTTGAAGGGATACATCTCGAAGTAGTCGGCGTACTTCGAGTCGCGCGCGACGCGGTAGACCTCCTGGGCCCGCGCCTGCAACAGCTGCCTCTTTTCGCTGCGCTCGGCGTCGATGCTGTCGGCGCCCAGGGCGCGCTCCACCAGGGTCTGGGAGAGCTGGGGGCTGTTGCTGATGCTGGCGCGGATGTCGCCGCGGGTCTTGGCGTCGAGCACTTCGTTGACCACGTCGGCGGTCTCGACGCGCCCCGGGCCGAAGCTGATGAAGCCGCAGCGCAGGCCCCAAACGAAGAGTTCCTTGGTGGCGCCGTCGAGTTTCACCGCCAGCAGGTTCGGGTGCAGGTTCGACAGCGCCCCGAACAGCGACTCGGTCATGGAAGGACCGCCCAGGTGGTAGAAGAGCCCGAAATAGGCGTCGTCGCAGAGCACCACCAGCCGCGTGCCGGCCTCGGCGCGCGCCTTCAGGGCTGCCACCACGGCCTGCCCTTCGGCGTCGGTCAGCATGTAGCCGGTGGGGTTATTGGGAAAGTTCAGCACCACGATCAGCTTGTCGCGCTCGGCCGCCTCCGCCTCCATGGCGCTCGCGAGCCCGGCCACATTGAAGCCGCCGTCGGCGAAAAACGGATAGGTCTGGATGCGCGCGCCCAGGCGCACCTCGTAGCCCAGGCGGTAGTTGCCCCACAGCTGGTCGGGCACGATCACGCGGTCGCCGGGATCGATGAAGAGGTCGCCGGCGATGGACAGCCCGTGGGTGATGGCGCTGGTGACGATGGGCAGGCCCACCTTCTTGCCGCGCTGGGAGGGGTTTTCCGCAAGCTGCTTGTCGCGCCAGGCCTCGCGCAGGCCTTGGCGGCCGGCGGGCGGCGCGTAGGTGAAGGCCTGGGCCGGATCGATGGCATCGACGGCGCTGGCCACCGACGGCAGCACCATGGGACCGTCGCCCTCGGTGGCGATTCCGATGGTTGCGTTGATGCGCTTGCCCTTCTGCTTGGCCTCGGCCCCCTGGGAGAGAATGCCCTTGGGGAAGTAGAGCCGCTTGCCCAGCGCCGAGAGCATCGACAGCACCTCGGGGGCGGCTTCGGCCAGGCGTTCGTTGAGTGCCACGGCCAGCGGATTGAGCACGTCGTCCGACATCGGGAGCCTCACTTTGAGCAGTTGGCCGGAGTGTAGGGAGCGGGGTGGCCGACGCAAGCGTTTTGGCGCGGCCGGGTTTGCGCCCTGACTTGGACCCCGGCTTGCACAAGACGGCCAGCGCGGCCACAGTCGCGCGCGATGAGCGAGTTGATTCTGGTGCGGCACGGTCAGGCCGCGGCCTTCAGCGAAAACTCCGACCGCCTGACCGAGCTCGGACAGCGCCAGGCCGAGGCCCTGGGGCACTACCTGGTGGCCCGCGGCGTGGAAGTGGACGAGGTGCACAGCGGCACCCTGGAGCGCCAGCGCCACACCGAGGCCCTGGTCGGCGAACTCTATCGGAAGGCCGGGCGCAGCTGGCCCGAGGCCCAGAGGAACGCCGGCTGGAACGAGTACGACTCGGGCGGCGTCACCAGGCGCCTGGCACCGCTTTTGGCCGCGCGCGACCCGGGCTTCGCCGCCCTGCAGGCCGACTTCCAGACCCACGCCGGCAGCCGCCAACAAAACCGCTACTTCCAGCGCATGTTCGAAGCGCTGATGGCAGCCTGGGTCGAGGGCAGCCTGACCCATCCCGAGGTGGAGTCCTTCGCCGACTTCCATGCCCGCGTGCGCGCCGCCCGCGACCGCATCATCGACGCCGAGGGCAGCCGGCGCGTGCTGGTCTTTTCGTCGGGCGGCCCCATCGGCGTGTGCGTGCAGCTGGCCCTGGAGGCGCCGCTTGCCGCCGCCATCAAGACCAACTGGCGCGTGAAAAACGGCTCGCTCACCGAGTTCATCTTCTCGCGCGGGCGGCTCTCGCTCGATGCCTTCAACCGCATCCCGCACCTGGACGATCCGGCGCTGCAGAGCTTCCGGTAGCGCGCCATGCCCGAGCTGCCCGAGGTCGAGATCACGCGGCAGAAGCTCGCGCCGCTTCTGTGCGGTCGCACGATCGCGCGCATCGAGACCACAGCCGACAGTTATTTCTTCCTGACCCCGCCGGCGCAACTCAAACGCGCGCTGTCGGGCCGCCGCGTCGAGGCGCTGAACCGGCGCGGCAAATACCTGCTGGCCGAGCTCGACGACGGCGCGCGCCTGCTCTTGCACCTGGGCATGACCGGGCAGCTCTTCGCCGACGGCGTCAGCAGCGTGCGCCTGCTGACGGGCACGGGCAAAGGCAGCCTTGCCCCCGACGCCCAGGCGAAGGGCTTTACGCCCGACGCCCACACCCACCTGCGTTTGCACTTCGACGACGGCGGCCCCGCGGTTTACTTCCGCGACGCGCGCAAGTTCGGCAAGGTGGAGCTGCTCGCCGCTGGCGCCCGCTGCGCGCGTCTCGAGCGCCTCGGCCCCGACGCGCTCGAGACCCGCGGCGCCGAACTCCACGCGGCTGCCAAAAAGCGCAAGGCGCCCATCAAGAGCGTGCTGCTCGACCAGGCGGTGCTCGCCGGCGTCGGCAACATCTACGCCGACGAGGCGCTCTTTCGCGCCGGCATCCGACCGCGCACCGCCGCCCGGCGCCTGAGCCAGCTCCAGTGCGAGCGACTGGTCGAAGCGCTGCAAGCAGTCATGCTGCGCTCCATCGAGACCGGCGGCAGCTCCATCAGCGACTACGTGCAGCCCGACGGCCAAGACGGCGGCTACCAGGACGAACGCCGCGTCTACGCCCGCGAGGGGCTGCCATGCCTGCAGTGCGAAACGCCGATCCGCCGCATCGTGATCGGCCAGCGCAGCAGCTGCTACTGCCCCCACTGCCAGCGCTGAAAAACGCGGCTCTCGCCGCATCGCGACGTCCCCATTTGCGGCCAACCCTAATCTTAGGAGGGGATTGGCGACGAGCCGGAAGTCGAGCTAAGGGTCACACAGGGTGGACATTGTGCTGATAGGTGGTGTTGTGAACGGTGAAATCAAAAACATGAAAGAATGGGCCCTCGTGCTCGCTGCGGCGGTGTTGCTGCTGACCGGCGCGTGCGGCGAAGACTCGGGTGGCGGCGTGAACGTCGGCGCCCCACAGGCCGGCACCGGTGGACTGACGCCGACCCCGGTGGGCAGCGGCACCGGCGGGACCCTGGGCATGACCAACACGGCGCCCCAGCCCGTCGGTACGGGAGGCACGGGAGCCACCGGCGCCACCGACAACGTCCAGATGGCCGCCGGCGCGGGCGGCGCGGCCGGGATGATGACGGCGCCTCCCACCAGCGGCAACAGCTGCACCGGAACGCCGCCGCCGAGCGTCAACCTCACCATGGTCGCCGACGGCCTGGTGGGCCCCACCCACATGGCCCAGGCCCCCGACGACCCCACGCGCCTCTACGTCACCGAGCAGCGCGGCACCGTGCGCGTGATCGAAAACGGCGTGCTCAGCTCGAGCTTCGCCCTCGACCTGCGGGACGCCGCCGTGGGCGCGGTCGATGCCACCGAGATCACGCCTGGCTACGGTGAGGCGGGTCTTTTGGCCATCGCCTTCGACAAGGATTTCGCCAGCAATCGCCGACTCTTTCTAAGCTACACCTCGCCAGGACTCCGCTACACGCTGGCGTCCTTCACCATGACCACGCCCGGCACCATCGACGCCGGCTCCTACAAGCAGATCCTGGATTTCCGGCAGTACGCGTTCGTGCCAGGGGTGATATTGGGCACCAACCACATCGGCAGCATGGTCGCCTGGGGCCCCGACGGCTACCTTTACGTCAGCCGTGGCGACGGCGGCGGCGAACGTGACGCCCAGATGTCGGGCCAGGACACCAGCGACGACCTCTGCTCGATCCTGCGCATCGACCCCGACACCTACCCCACCCCGGTCGCGGGCAACCACGATGGCCACGTCTGGAACTACGGTTTCCGCAACCCCTGGCGCTTCAGCTTCGACCGCGTCACCGGCGACATGTACATCGGCGACGTGGGCCAGGACATCGGCAGCGGCTACGAAGAGATCAACGTCGAGCCGCCGGGCGTGCCGGGCCGCAACTACGGCTGGCGCGCCCTCGACATCCTGGGCGATCCAGCCCAGGGCCCCTGCTCGGGAGACTGCGGCGGCACCACCGGCCCCGCCCTGGCCTACCCGATCACCGCCGAAGCCAACTCCGTCATCGGAGGTTATGTCTACCGCGGCGCGGCAATCGCGGGCCTGACCGGCCGCTACATCTGGGCCGACTGGAGCGAGCGGGTGCTCAAGAGCTTCGTCTACAGCGGCGAAGTGAACGGCCAGCCCACAATCTGCGACGACTTCGAGTTGGGTATCACGGTGCCCATGAAGGTACGCTCCTTCGCTGAAGACGCGGCCGGCGAGATCTACGTGCTCGCAGGTGGTGAAGGCAGCCAGGTGTCGGTCGGCGTGGAGATGGCCGGCGCTTCGGTAAACGTTCCCGGCGCTATCTTCCGCATCGACCCCTGAGCAGAAGAGCCCTGAGCATGAAGCGAAGTTTGGTGAAACGCCGCGGTCTGATACTCGGCCCATTGCTGTTACCGGTACTGCTGGGCCTGACTGCCTGCGAAGAGGACACGCCCGAGGGCACGATGCTGGTCAACACACCGACCGGCGGCAGCGCCGCCATGACCAGCACAAGCCCCGTTGGCACTGGCGGCACAGGCGGGCCGGCTGCAGCGACCGCCGGCGGCGCGGGTGGTGATACAGGCGGCGCGGGTGGTGATACAGGCGGCGCGGGTGGTGATACAGGCGGCGCGGGCGGCGCGGGCGGCGCGGCCGGCACTGGTATGGACACCACCCCGGGCGGTCCCAGCGGCGATCCCACCTTCACCGCCATCTACGACGAGATCCTCACCAAGGGCGAGGTGGGCAACTGCATGGCGGGCTACTGCCACGGCGCCGCTCCGACCTCCATGGGCAACGGCAACCTGCAAATCACGGCCAGCGACAAGCAGGGCGCCTACGACAACCTGGTGAACGTGGTCTCGACCAGCGAGCTGTGCGCCGGCGCTACCTTGGTCATCCCCGGCGACTCGGCGGGTAGCCTGCTCCTGCAAAAGTTCAGCGCGCCCCCGCCCTGCGGCCTGCAGATGCCCGTGGGCATGACGCTCACCGAAGCCCAGATCACCCAGATCGCGACCTGGATCGACAACGGCGCCATGAACGACTGAGAGCCCCGGCTCAGCCGGGTTCGCGCACCACCGGATCGTTCAAATAGGTGTCGGTCAGGCGCCGGCGCTTGCCCACGAACGGCAGCAGCCGCGCAGGTGAGGTCAGCAGCCGCAGCGTGGACTCGCCACCCTTGTGGGCATAGGCCGAGGCCACCAGCGCCGCTCGGCTGGCCGAAGACAGCTCCGAAAGCGGCTGCTCGAGCACGCCCATGCGCAAAAGCCGCGTCTCGGCGCACTGCAGGCACAGGGCCAGAAAGTCCGGCAGGCGCTCGAGTACGGGATGGTCCGGCAGCCGCGACTGCATGAAGCCGGCCAGCCTGCGCACGCCCCACATCCACACCAGCGACAGACCCAGAAGCCGCTTGCGCAGGGCTTCGTCGCCCGCGATCAGCGCCATCGTCTGACACTCGCCGAAGTCCACGTGGCTCTCTTCCTGGCGCACGGCGCGCTCCAAAATCGCCACCGACTCGGGATGATCGAGGGTGTCGATGACGGCGTAGAACGCCATCAGAACAAAGCCCTCGCCCAGCGCCATCTCGGTGGCCACGTGCTCGGCCCAGCTGCCGCCCATCATGCCCGTGGCCAACATGCGCACCACCGGATGGGCCGGCTGGGGCGTAAGCTCGAGCATGCCCATGATGCTGACCATGTTGCCCACATGCTGCAGCTCTTCGATGGCCTGCTTGGCCAAAAAGCGCGCCGCCGAAAGGTCCGGCGCATCGTAGAGCCACTGGCCGATCTGGATGCCGGTCACCTCGCCGTAGAGGAATTGGTTCATGATCCAGGCGAGGATCTCGCGGTCGGCCGCGGGATCGAGCCTGTGACCCCCGAAGTCGAGCGACATCTCCTCGCGCGTGAGCAGCATCGCCTGAAGTCTCCCGCGGCCAGCGGGCGCGCGCAAGCTCGGCTCTCAGGGCATGGCGCCGGCACCGGCGGCGCCGCCGCGGCCGCTGCCCGCACCATCGCCGGCCGCGGTCACGCCGCCACCGCCGCCCGAACCGCAGACGTTGCTGCAGGTGCTGCCCGCGTCACAATCGGCCGCCCGCTGACCATTGCACTCGACGTGGCAGGGCTCGCTGCCGCCGCAGATCACGTCGCAGATGGCAGTCCCTTCACACACGGCCGTGCAGCCGCCCTTGGGGCAGTCGATGGCGCAAGCGCTGGTGCCCGTGCAACTGATGGTGGAACCGGTGTCGAGCTTGACGTTGCAGTCGCTGCCGCCGGCGCAGGAGACTTCGCTGTCGACACCGGTCTCGAGATTACACTCGCTGGAGCCGGCGCAGTCGAGGGTGCAGTTGGACTCGCAGCTGCCCTCGCACAGGGATTGGGCGTTGCAGCTGGTGGTGCAGCCGGTGCCGCAGGTCAGGTCGCAGGTGTTCTTCGACTCGCAGCTGAAGCTGACGTTGTCCGGCGGCGGCGGTGCCCCGCTGCCCTCGGCAGTGCCCACCAGCACGCCGCCCTGTCCATCCCCCGAACCGCTGCCCTCGGCGGCGGCGCCAAAGGTGCATGTTCCTCCAGCCTCGCAGGTACAACTGCTGCCCGAGCAGCTGCAGTCGCCCTCACAGGCCACCTGCGAACCACCGTCGTCGCCACCACAGGCCACGGTGAGCGGGACCACTGAAAGTTGAACGAGGAAAAGGACCAATCCCGGGAGCTTCGCGTTCATCTCCCGAGTGTAATCGAGCGGCGAGAGCCCTGTCGATGAATGCAATTGCCTTACCCGAAGGCTTTGGGGACCTCCCCTTGAAGCTCCCGGGCGAGTTGCAGCCGCGCCGCGCTGCAGTTGCCGACGGGCTGGAGTACAGGACGAAACCGCCAGGCGGCGACGGGGATCAACCCACGGCGACTAAGCTCCAAGTGAAGCTCGATCTCGCGTTCGGGATCGCGTCGAAAGGCGAAGGGATTGCGGAAGGTGCCGGGCTCGAGCGCCGGGAAGCTCGCGTCACCGGCGGCGATGGCCGCGAGGATCTCTTGGCCGCGGCGCTCGATGTGGTCGAGGAAGGGCGCGTCGAAGGGCAAAACGCCCGCCCGCGTCGACGGCTCGGCCGCCACCCAGCGCTGCCAGTCGAAGCCGTAGATGAAGTCGTGCACATAGCGGAAGCGAATCGGCGAGTGAAGGCCGAAGCGGGCCTGCAGGGCGACGAAGCGCGTCGACCAGGCCGACAGCGCCTGGGGGGCATCCGGCCCCGCCTGGGCCTGCGTTAGCAGGCAGGCCGCCACGTACTTCAGGTCCCAGAAGATGTTGCCCGGAAAGTGCTCGAGCTGGCCCAGGGCGATGCGCTCGAGGGCCGTCGCGAATGCCAGCTGCGTCACTTCTGAAAGCACCGGCGTCTGGGCCAAGAGCGCTGCCGCGATGGACGCCAGGCCCTCGGGCTCGGAGCGCTGCGGATCGAGACTCAAATAGTGGCTCGCCTGCCCTCGAATCGTGACATCGACGCCGGTTAGCCGTTCGCGCGCCACCTGACGGGCGTTCATGGCAGCGCCGCCCCGACCACGCTGGCCAGCGCGACCCACAGGCCACTGTGCCAAATCAGCCGATGCAGGTGCAGCTTGTAGCGGCCCTGGGCGGCGAAGCCCAGGGTGACAGCCGCCGGACTCTCGACGCGCAGGGCCCGGTAGTGCAACGCGCCCAGGATCACCGCCGGCAACGACAACAGCAGCAGCCCCGCGCCGCCGGCCAGCCAGGCGCCCGGCAAGTACGAAAAGAGCCCCAGCGGCCCGAGCCACTCCACCGCCCGGCGCACCACGGCATTGCCGCTGCGGGTGGCGAGGGTGGTCTTGCCGCCCTGGCGATCGCTGACTTCGTCCGAGAGCGTGGAGGCCAGGGCACTGGCGAGGCTGAGCAGGGCAAAACCGGGCAGCGGCCACAGGGCGCTGTAGAACACAGCTCCCGTCTGCAGATACGCGTTGAGCCAGGGCAGAAGCAGCCCCACGCCGAACATCTCCAGCAGCTCGCCGCCACCACGGTAGTTCAGGCGCAGGGGCGGCAGGCTGTAGGCCCAGAAGACGGCCAGGCCGAGCACGGCGGCCGGGCCGAGCAGCGGCCGACCCAGGTAGTGCCCACCGAGCCAGGCGCAGCAAAGGGCCAGCGCCCCGGCAGCGCTGCCGGCCCAAAGCAACGCCCCGGCGCCCAGGATGGCGTCGGGGATCGTCTTGGGCGAGCAGTCGTCGGGGAAAAGCCGGCGTTTGAGGGCGTCGATCTCTCGATCGCCCCAGTCGTTGAGCAGCACGATGAAGAGCAGCCCCGCGACCGTGAAACCAGCGCCCAGCAAGAGCCCGTCGGCGCGCAGGCTGCCGCTGTGGGCGAGGCCCATGGCCTGACCCAGGGCGCAGGGCACCAGCAGCTTCGGCCAACTGGCGGGCTTGACGGCGTAGCGCCAGCGGGCCAGCGGACCGAATTCCGACCCCAGCGCCTTTGCGCTCAAGGCCCAGCCCCCCTGGGCCTGCGCGCGCGCCAGCCGTCGCAGCGCCCGTGACGCTCGAACAGCCCGGCCATGGCGCGCGGATCGTCGGTGACGATGCCGTCGGCGCCCCGATCGAGCAGACGCTCGGCCTGTGCGATGTCGTTGATGACCCAGTAATCCACGGCGATGCCCAGGGCGTGCATCTTGTCGATCAGGGCCGGCCTGTCCAGCCGCAAGGGACCGTGACGGGTGGGGATCTGCAGGCGGCTGCCAGCGAGTGCGAGCCTGCGCAGGAGCCGCGGCGGCGCGAACACCAGCAGCACCGCCTCGGCCTGCGAAAAACCCGTGGGCCCGGGGTAGCCCGCAGCGCGCACCGCCCGCAGCGTGGCGAAGGAAAAACTGGTCAGCAGCACCCGCTCGTAGGCTGCGGCGCGCTGCACGACGCCCAGCGCGGCCTCCACCATGCTCGGTTGGCTCTGCTTGAGATCGATGTTCAGGGGCACGCCGGGTAGCTCTTCCAGCACATCGGCCAACGTCGGAACCCGTGCCACCTGCAACGGTTGGCCCTCGAAACCACGGGAGACGTCCCAGGACTGGACCTCGGCCAGGGTGCAGTCGCGGATCGCGCGCGGGTCGCCGGCCATGCGAAGGCCATCCGCATCGTGGGCCACCACCACCTGGCCATCGCGGGTCATGTGCACGTCGATTTCCAGGGCATCGGCGCCCAGCCCCACAGCCGTGGCCAGGGCTTGGGGGGTATTTTCCGGACGCTCGAGGCGAGCGCCGCGGTGGGCATAGAGCAGGGGCCCCCGCCACGATTGCCACGCATCCATGGTCGGCAGCATACGCGCTCGTCGCCGACCGCGACCACCGGATGGTGTGAGGGTTGCCGCACCGAGTTCGACACCCATTGCAAAATGGCTGCGCAACCGGCAATGATGCGCGCCGTCCGAGGCGGAAGAAGCCGATGTTCAGACTGCTAGTGCTCGGTGTCGCCTGGCTGCTGTGGTCGGGCCACTACACGTTGGAGGAGCCGCTGATCGCCGCCTTCGGCGTGCTCTCATGTGGCCTGGTCTACTGGATCGCCCAGCGCCTCAGGGCCGCAGCCCCCGAACACGGCGAGCGCACCCTGGGCTGGTCCGTCGTGCCCTACCTGCCCTGGCTGCTGCTCGAGATCGTCAAGGCCGACCTGGCGGTGGCCAAGATCGTGCTCGATCCCAAGATGCCCATCAGCCCGCGCATCATCCGCGTCAAGGCCAGCCAGCGCGGCGACGGAGCGCGCGTGCTCTTCGCCAACTCGATCACCCTCACCCCCGGCACCATCTCGCTGGCGGTGCGCGAAGACCACATCTGGGTGCACGCCCTGAGCAAGGAGATCGGCGACGATCTGCAAAGCGGCGAGATGGACCAAAAGGTCGCGGGGCTGGAGCGCACATGAGCATGTTCGACGTCGCCCTGGTCGGCATCCTGATCACCATGGCCATGGCACTGCTGCGGGCCGTGCTCGGGCCCACCGTCTTCGATCGGATCCTGGCGGCCAACATGATGGGCACCAAGACAATCCTGCTGATCGCCGTCAGCGGCTTCGCCACCGGCCGCCCCGAGTGGCTCGACCTGGCCCTGGTCTACGCGCTGGTGAACTTCGCCAGCACCATCGCCGTGCTGAAGTTCGTGCGCTTCCGGGATCTGGCCCACGGCGGTGAGGGGAAGAGCTGATGGAGGTCGCGCTCGACGCCCTCAGCTGGCTTCTGCTCGGCCTGGGCTCTTTCTTTTGCATGGTGGGCGGCCTGGGGCTCTTGCGCCTGCCCGACGTCTACACGCGCACCCACGGCGCAGCCATCACCGACACCCTGGGCGCGGGCCTGATCCTGATCGGCCTGATGTTGCAGGCCGGCCCCACGCTGGTCACCGTCAAGCTGGTCCTGGTGCTGGCTTTTCTGCTGTTCACCAGCCCCGTTTCGGGCCACGCCCTGGTCAAGGCCGCTTTTTCCAGCGGCGTCGCGGCCCAGGTGGAGCACTCGGACGTGGGGCACGGCGAGACCGCACCGGGCACCGACCCCAAGCCCGAGCACGAGACGGAGAGCTAGGTGGCCTTTCCCATCGAAGTCGTGCTCTTTCTCTTTCTGATCGCCTCGGCGATCTCGGTGGCGCTGCTCGAAGACCTCTTCGCCGCCGCCATGATCACCGGTATCTTCAGCCTGATCTCCGCCGGCCTGTTCACGCTGATGGACGCGGTGGACGTGGCCTTTACGGAAGCGGCCGTGGGCGCCGGCATCTCCACCGTTCTGGTGCTCAGCACCCTGGGGCTGACCACCGACCGCGAAGACCAGCGCGCCTTTCATCTCTTTCCGCTGGTGGTCGTGCTGATCACGGGCGCGGCGCTGCTCTACGGCACCCTCGACATGCCGCTCTACGGCGACCCCAGCGCCCCCATCCACGGCCACGTGGCACCCGACTACATCGTGGGAGCCATGAAAGACTTCGGCATCCCCAACATCGTCACCAACGTGCTGGCGAGCTACCGCGGCTACGACACCCTGGGCGAGACCGTGGTGATTTTCACTGCCACCATCGGCGTGCTGCTGCTTCTGACCGCCGGCGGCCGCGAGCGCGGTGCATCCAAAGAGTCCGAGGGCCAGGCCCACACGGCCCATGAGCCCCCCTCACCGATGCGAGAAGTCGTGGTGCTGCGGCTGGTGTCGCAAGCGCTGATCCCGCTGATCCTGCTGTTCGCCTTCTACGTTCAGTTCCACGGCGACTTCGGCCCCGGCGGAGGCTTCCAGGCGGGCGTGATCTTCGGCGCTGGGCTGGTGCTCTACGGGCTCATCTTCGGGCTCGAAACGCTCAAGGGCGTGGTACCGCCGGCCGTGCTCGAGGCGGGGCTGGCGCTGGGCGTGTTGCTCTACGGCGGCACCGGCGTGGCTTGCTTGCTGCTCGGCGGCAACTACCTGGACTACGCCGTCTTCGACCACCACTCGGCGGCCCACGGCCGACACCTGGGCATCCTGCTGGTGGAGGGCGGCGTCGGCATCGCCGTCACCTGCGCCATGACCCTGATCTTCTACGCCTTCGGCGGGCGTTCCAGCATCCGCAACGGAGGCGCTTCCCAATGAGCGCAAGTCTGGGCCTGTGGAACTACTGGGTCGTCATCGTGCTGATGATGATCGGGCTCTACATCGTCATCGCCCGCGACAGCCTGGTCAAAAAGGTCATGGGCCTCAACATCTTCCAGGTCTCTGTGATCATGTTCTACGTCTCGATGGGCAAGGTCGATGGTGGCACCGCGCCCATCGTGCCCGAAGGCGGCGTCGAGGGCGTGGTCTTCAGCAATCCCTTGCCCCACGTGCTCATGCTCACCGCCATCGTCGTCGGCATCGCCACGACGGCACTGGCGCTGGCCCTGGTGGTGCGCATCCAGGAGCGCTACGGCACGGTCGAGGAAGACGAGATCCGCGACATGGACTTCCGCGACACCGAACACGGGGACCCATGAACGCCCACCTACCCGTACTGGCCGTGCTCACGCCACTGCTGTCGGCGCCCCTGTGCTTGATGTTGCGACGCAAGCTCGCCGCACGCTTTTTCGCCATCGCCGTGGCCTGGATCACCTTCGCCATCGCCATCAGCACACTGCAGGCGGTGATGCAGGCCGGCGACATTCGCTACGAGCTGGGCGGCTTCGCTCCACCGCTGGGCATCGAGCTGCGCGTGGACGCCACCAACGCGCTGATGCTGCTTTTGGTGTCGTCGATCGCCGCGGTGGTGCTGCTCTTTGGCCCCGGCAGCGCCGGCGCCACCATCGCCAAGGGCCGCGAGCCCGCGTTCTACACGCTCCTGCTCCTGGCCCTGGCGGGGCTCATCGGCATCACCGTCACCGGCGACGCGTTCAACGTCTTCGTGTTTCTGGAGGTCTCGTCGCTGGCCTCGTACACGCTGATCGGCCTGGGCAACGACCGGCACGCACCGATGTCGGCCTTCAGCTACCTGATCATGGGCACCCTGGGCGGCACCTTCTTTCTCCTCGGCGTCGGCCTGCTCTACCAGATGACCGGCACCCTCAACATGGCCGACCTCACGGTGCGGCTGCAGGACGTGCACGGCTCGCGCACGGTGGTGCTGGCCCTGGCCCTGCTGGTCGTCGGCATCGGCATCAAGTTGGCGGTCTTCCCCCTGCACCAGTGGCTGCCCAACGCCTACAGCCACGCCCCCTCGGTGGTCTCGGCCTTCCTGGCGGCCACCTCCACGAAGGTCATGTACTACGTGCTGGTTCGGGTGCTGTTCACCCTCTTCGGCGCCGCCTTCGTCTTTGAAACCCTGCGCGCCGACTACCTGCTGATGCCGCTTTCGATCCTGGCCATGTTCGGCGGCTCGCTGGCGGCGATCTACCAGACCAACCTCAAGCGCCTCTTGGCCTATTCGTCGGTCGCACAGGTCGGCTACATGACCCTGGGGCTGAGCTTCGCCTCGGTCACGGGCGTCACCGCCGGCCTGGTGCACGTCTTCAACCACGCGCTGATGAAGGGCGGGCTCTTTTTGGTGGTCGGCTGCATCACCGCCCAGCTCGGCTCCTCCGACATCGCCAGGATGCGCGGCCTGGGCAAGCGCATGCCGCTGACGATGGCGGCCTTCGTCGTGGGCGGTTTCGCGCTCATCGGCGTGCCGGCGACCGTGGGCTTTGTCAGCAAGTGGTACCTGGTGCAGGCCGCGCTCGAAAAGGGAATGCTGCCGGTTGCCTTCCTGATCCTGCTCAGCTCGATTCTGGCGGTCGTCTACATCTGGCGCGTGGTCGAGATCGCCTACTTCCAGGAGCCCGAAGCCGAAGCCAAGGTCTCCGAAGCACCCCTGAACCAGCTTCTGCCGACCTGGCTCCTGATCGGCTCCACCCTTTTCTTCGGCCTCAACACCGACGTCACCGTGGGCGTGGCCCAGATGGCGGCGCGGCAGCTGATGGGAGTTTTGCCGTGAGCGACGGTCAGCTGATCGCCCTGTCCATGCTGTGGCCGGCGCTGGCGGCGGTGGCCGTGGCCCTGCTCGGACGCGCGCCGAACCTGCGCGACGGCGCTTCGTCGGTGGCAACGCTTTTGACCTTCGGCACCGTGGTGCAGCTGGTGCCGCGCGTGAACTCCGGAGCGCGCCCGTCGCTGACGCTGATGGAAGTGATGCCGGGTGTCAGCCTGCACTTCGAGGTCGAGCCCCTGGGCATGGTCTACGCGCTGGTCGCCTCGGGCCTGTGGATCATCACCGCCCTCTACGCCGTCGGCTACATGCGCGGCCACCACGAAGAAAACCAAACCCGCTTCTTCTTCTTCTTCGCCCTGGCCATCAGCGCCGCCCTGGGCATCGCCTACGCGGGCAACCTCTTCACGCTCTTCCTCTTCTACGAAGTGCTGACCTTCTCGACCTTCCCCCTGGTCACCCACCACGGCACCGACGCCGCCAAGCGCGCCGGCCGCGTCTACCTGGGTATTTTGGTCAGCACCTCGGTGGGCTTTCTGCTGCTGGCGGTGCTGTGGACCTACTTCGCCAGCGGCACCCTGGACTTCCGCCCCGGCGGCATCCTGGCGGGCAAGCTCGACGGCGCCGAGGTCCCGATCCTGCTCGGCCTCTACGCCTTCGGCACCGGCAAGGCGGCGCTGATGCCCTTCCACCGCTGGCTGCCTGCGGCCATGGTGGCGCCCACGCCCGTCAGCGCGCTCTTGCACGCGGTGGCCGTGGTCAAAGCGGGCGTCTTCAGCGTGCTGAAAATCGTCGTCTACGTCTTCGGCCTCGAGCTGCTGCAAGAGGGCCAGGCCTCGCTGTGGCTGATGTACGTGGCCGCGGGCACCATCCTGATCTCCAGCGTGGTGGCGCTGACCAAGGACAACCTCAAGGCGCGCCTGGCCTATTCCACCATCAGCCAGCTGGCCTACATCGTGCTCGGCGCGGCGCTGGCCACCGGCGCTGGCGTCATCGGCGGCGGCATGCACATCGCCATGCACGCGGTGGGCAAGATCACCCTCTTCTTCTGCGCCGGCGCCATCTATGTGGCGGCGCACAAGACCGAGATCAGCACCATGAACGGCATCGGCCGGCGCATGCCCTTTACCATGGGCGCGTTTTTGATCGGCTCGCTGTCGATCATCGGCCTGCCGCCCCTGGGTGGCTCCTGGAGCAAGTGGTACCTGGCGCTGGGCGCCGCCGAGGGGCACAACGAGATCTTCATCCTGGTGCTGATGCTCAGCTCGCTCTTGTCCATCGGCTACCTGATGCCGGTGGTGGTGCGCGCCTTCTTCTACGAGCCCGAGCCCGACGCCCACCACGGTGAACACGCTGAACACGCTGAACACGGCGGGCACGACGAGCACGGCCACCACGCCGAACACGGCGAGGGAATGCACGAAGCGCCCTTCCTGTGCGTGGCACCGATCTGCGCGGCGGCCGTGGGCTGCGTCGCCCTCTTCTTCACCTCCCAATACCTGCACGCGTTGCTGCTGCCCATCGCCGGAGGTCAGTGATGAGCGACTCCCCCGAGCACACGCCCGGGCACACGCCCAAGCCGCCCCACGGCGTCTTCGACGAACGCAAGAACATCGACCGCATCTTCTACGCGTTGGTGGGCGTCTGCGCCGCGGTCGTGCTGGCCGACTTCGCCTACGAGAAGCACGGCCACTTCGACTTCGAAAACATCCCCGGCGCCCACGCCATCTTCGGCTTCGTGGCCTACGTGGGCCTGGTGCTCACCGCCACCCAGCTGCGCAAGCTGCTCAAGCGCGACGAGGACTACTACGATGATTAACCAGATCCCACCCGGCATGATCCTGATGCTGGGGGCGCTGCTGGTGCCCTTCCTGCCCCGGCGCCCGGCCCAGATCTGGATGTTGCTCTTGCCCGTCCTGGGCCTTTCGCACCTGTGGATGCTGCCCGACAACCTTCTGATGGCCACCGAGCTGGGCGGCTACGAGCTGGACATCGTGCGCGTCGACCGCCTCAGCCGCATCTGGGGCACCATCTTCCACATCGCGGCGTTTTTGTCGGTGGTCTACGCCCTGCACGTCGACGACTGGGTGCAGCACCTCTCGGGCCTGGTCTACGCCGGCAGCGCCATCGGTGCGGCCTTCGCCGGGGATCTGATCACCCTCTTCTTCTACTGGGAGATCACCGCCATCTCCTCGGTCTTTCTCATCTGGGCCTCGCGCAACGAAGCCGCCTACAAAGTCGGACTGCGCTACCTGATCATCCAGGTGGCCTCGGGCGTGCTGCTCCTGGCCGGCACCCTCCTCTACTATCGCGACACCGGCTCCATCACCTTCGAGCACATGGGCCTCACCGGCCCCGGCCCGATCATCATTCTCCTGGCCTTCGGCATCAAAGCCGCCTTCCCCCTGCTGCACAACTGGCTGCAGGACGCCTACCCCAACGCCACCGTCACCGGCACGGTCTTTCTCTCGGCCTTCACCACCAAGCTGGCAATCTACGCCCTGGCCCGCGGCTTCGCCGGCACCGAAATCCTCATCTACATCGGTGCCGCCATGACGGTCTTCCCCATCTTCTTCGCGGTCATCGAAAACGACCTGCGAAGGGTCCTGGCCTACAGCCTCAACAACCAGCTCGGCTTCATGGTCGTCGGCATCGGCATCGGCACCGAGCTTTCGGTCAACGGCACCGCCGCCCACGCCTTCGCCCACATCCTCTACAAGGCCCTGCTCTTCATGGCCATGGGCGCCGTGCTGCACCGGGTCGGCACCATCAAAGCCAGCGAGCTCGGCGGCCTCTACAAGACCATGCCCTGGACGGCCGGCTTCTGCATCGTCGGCTCCATGAGCATCTCGGCCTTCCCCCTGCTCAGCGGCTTCGTCACCAAGTCCATGATCATGACGGCGGCCGCTGAAGGCCACTACACCTGGACCTTCATCGCCCTGCTCTTTGCATCCGCGGGCGTCATGGACCACTCGGGCATCAAGATCCCCTTCTTCTCCTTCTTCGCCCACGACTCCGGCAAGCGCCCCAAGGAAGCCCCGCTCAACATGCTCATCGCAATGGGCGTCACCGCCGCCCTGTGCATCCTCATCGGCGTATTCCCCGGGCCCCTCTACGCGCTTTTGCCCTACGAAGTCGACTACAACGCCTACGACGCCACCCACATCGTCACCCAGCTGCAGCTGTTGCTCTTCGCGGCGCTGGCCTTCGGCGTCATGATGCGCACCGGCATCTACCCGCCGGAAGTACGCTCGGTAAACCTCGACTTCGACTGGACCTACCGCAAGGCCCTGCCCTGGCTCGTAGTCCAAGTCCGCCGCATCGGCGGCCACATCTGGGGCGAACAAAAAGAGCTGGCCCTGTGGACCGTGCGCGGCGCCCTGGGCATCGCCGAACGCGAATACGGCCCGCGCGGCCCCTTCGGCGAACCTTGGCTCACCGGCCGCACCGCGATCTGGACGGCGCTGACGCTGGTGGCGTTCTTGCTGCTGAACTTTTACATGTCGTGATCCCCAACGTTTTGCCGCGGAAGCCCGCAGGACCGCGGCGGGCCGAGCGCTGGGGGCGCGGTGGAATTGAGGATATCGGAGACGGGTTGGCCGCAACGTTGAGCGTTTCGGCGCGGGCCAGGAGTATCTCCAGGAGAGCTCTGTTGCGCGTCGAACCATGTCGATTTCGTCTTTTCCGAGAGGCCGCACAGCGACCAGTCTCGAACCACGGCTTGAGCGACGCAGGCTGCGTGGTGGTGTGGCCGTCGTAGACAGTCGAGGCGATCGGCGACTCCGCTCTCGCGGAAGCTCGGCACCCTCCGCAACGCCGACCCCCCCGCCTCAGCCCTCCACAGCCACAGCCAACAACTTCTCGCCGCAGTATTTGCAGTGCACCGCGTCCGGGTCGTGGCCCTCGAGGTTGCACTCGCGGCAGGTGCGGGTGGTGACCATGCGACGGCTGGCCTCGGCGATTTCGACGCTCACGATGCCCGTGGGCACGGCGATGATGCCGTAGCCCATGATCATCACGACCGAGGCCAGCAGCTGCCCGAGGGCCGTCTTGGGGTGGATGTCGCCGTAACCCACGGTCGTCAGGGTGACGATGGCCCAGTAGACGCCGCGCGGGATCGAGGTGAAGCCGTGCTCGGGGCCCTCGATCATGTACATCGCTGAGCCAACGATGATGGTGAGGATGAGCACGCTGCCCAGGAACACCAGGATTTTGTTGCGACTTGCACTGAGGGCCGCGATCAGCACGCGGGCTTCGCCCAGGAAATGGGCGAGCTTGAGCACGCGGAAGATTCTGAGCAACCGGAGCGAGCGGATCACCATCAGCGATTGGCTGCCCGCGACGAAGAGCCCCAGGTAGGCCGGCAACAGCGCCATCAGGTCGACGATGCCGAAGAAGCTCCGGGCGTAGGCCAGGGGATGGCGCACCGACCACAGCCGGAGAAGGTATTCGGCGGTAAACAGGACGGTGACGAACCACTCCAGCTGGCCCAACAGCGCCCCGTGGCTTTGGGCCACCGCCTCCATGCTGTCGAGCATGACGATGACCACGCTGGCGCCGATCGCCAGCAAGAGAAACACGTCGAAGATCTTCCCGGCCGGCGTGTCGGCCTCGAAGATCGTCACGTAGACCCGCTCGCGCAGCGGTAGGCGCTGTGGCTCGGCACTCACGACGACTTCAAGTGTAAAGCGAGGCGGCTCGCGATGGAAAAGAAGCGCATCGCCCCACATGCTCACACACCGAAAGCACCCACTGGGCCAGCGTCCGCGCCGGGCATTTCGGTGTAGAATCGGCACGATGCTGCGGCCCGGTCAGGTCATCGCCGATCGCTACCAGCTGATCGAAGCCATCGGCGAGGGCGGCATGGCCGCCGTATGGAAGGCCGAAGACCGCACCTTGATGCGTCAGGTGGCGGTGAAGTTCCTCTTCGTGCACGCTTCGCGCGATCCAGAAGCGATGGTGGACCAGTTCCTGCGCGAGGCGCGCATCGCCGCCTCGGTGCAGCACCGCAACGTGATCCAGACCGTCGACTTCGGCACCACCGACGGCCACCAGCCGTTCATGGTGATGGAGCTGCTCGATGGCGAGAGCCTGGGCGATCGCATGTTGCGGCAACCACCGCTGTCAGCCCAGGCGCTGATCCACCTGATGAGCCTGATCCTGCGCGGCCTGGCCGCCGTCCACGACGCGGGCATCGTTCACCGCGACCTCAAGCCCCACAACATCTTCCTGCAGCGCGACGGCGACGCGGTCTATCCGAAGATCCTGGATTTCGGCATCTCGCGCAGCCTGGAGCAGGCCCAGGATCGCCCCTCCGCCATCGCCACCCAGGAGGGCATGATCGTCGGCACCCCCGACTACATGGCGCCCGAGCAGGCCCGGGGCCGCGGCGACATCGACCGTCGCGCCGATATCTACGGCGTCGGCGTCATGCTCTACGAGGCGCTCACCGGGCGGTTGCCGTTCTCGGCCGACTCGGTGGGCGATTTGATCGTCAAGATCATCACCGAGGAGCCCCCGCGGCCCCAGGCCCTGCGTCCCGAACTGCCCGCGGCGCTGGCCGAGGTGATCGAGCGGGCCATGTCCAAGGATCGCGAGCATCGCTACGCCGACGCGCGCGCCATGCGGCAGGCCCTGATGACGGCGGCCCAGACCGCCCTGAGCGCACCCGCGGCCGGCGCCGAGCCCCTCGGCTCCACCATGGCCGCCGTCGCTGTGCCCTCGGCGCCGGGTGCCGCCCAGCGCACGCGCGAGCCGGCCCCCACCTGGGGCGACTTCGAAGGCCTGGCCTCGGCCGCGCCCGGGCCGCCTCCGCCGCGGGACCCGGTCGCCGAAACCCGCGGGCCGGCGATCCCCGCCCCCCGTGTCTCCGCTCCTGCCGGCGCCCCTCCGGCCGCATCGGCACCCGGCGGTGGCCTGGACACGGCGCTGGAGCTGGACCTCGCGCTCGGAGGCCCCAGCGTGATGGGCCCCGCAGCTGGCACCACCGGCCCGGTGACAATGTCGAGCACCCTTGGCTCCGGCGCCACCGACTTCGGTGACCTCGACGGTGGCTTGGGCGATGCGGGCTTCGGTGGCGGGCTGAGCCTGGAACTCGACGCCGGCCCGGCCTCCAGCTTGCCCGCCGCCCACGGCCGCAGGCGGCGCACCGGCCATGTGGGCACCGCCGACCACGGCCCCGCAGCTTCGGGCCGCAAGACGCGTATCAAGAAGGTCCCCTCGGGCAAGCTCCCCGGCCGCGGCCTCGGCCCCTGGCTCCTCCCCATCGCCGCAGTCGTGCTCATCGGATACTTCATGACGCGCCCCAAACATCGTCCCATCGATCGCGCCCCGGACCTGGCCAGCCCCCACAGCGCCATGCCGACAGCCTCCGGGGCAGCAGCCCGCGCGACCCGAAGCGCCGCCGAGGGTATCGGTGCAATCGACTACTCGGTGGTGGCCGGATCCGATCTGAGCCGGCTGCAGCTGCGCCCCAAGGAGCGCCGCGAAAACCCGAAGAAGGCTCCTCCTCACATGCGCGATGTGGTCTTCTGAGGGCTCTTCTGAAGCCGATTTCCAGGCGAGCCCTTTGCCCGTGCCTGGGCCGCGAGTAGAACGGGGCCCATGGCTATGGACCGACCACGCTCCGCTCGCGTCGCCGCGCCCGCGGCAGGCAAGACAGAACCGGCCGCCGCCCTCGACGACTTCGCGCGTCGGCACCTGGGCTCGGGCGAAGACGACCGCCAGGCGATGCTGCAAACCGTCGGCTTCGACTCCCTGCGCGCGCTGATCGAGGCGACCGTGCCCGAGTCGATCCTCGACCTCAGCCCCCTTTCGCTACCCGCTGCGGCGAGCGAGAGCGAGGCGCTCGAGGCCATCGCCGATCTCGCCGATCAAAACCAGGTCTACCGCTCCTACATCGGCATGGGCTACAGCGACTGCCTGGTGCCACCCGTCATCGCGCGCAACATCCTGGAAAACCCGGGCTGGTACACCCAGTACACCCCCTACCAGGCCGAGATTTCCCAGGGCCGCCTCGAAGCGCTTCTTAACTTTCAGACAATGGTGAGTGAACTCACAGGGTTCGAGCTGGCCAACGCCTCCCTGCTGGACGAGGGCACCGCGGCCGCCGAGGCCATGCACATGGCGCTGGCGGTGTCGCGCGGCAAGAAGAAGGGCTTTTTCGTCGCCGACGACTGCCACCCCCAGACCCTGGGCGTACTCGAGACCCGGGCCGAGCCGCTCGGCGTGGTGATCCACCGGGGTCCCTGGAGCGCGCTCGACCCCGAAGCCCAAGATCTCTTCGGTGCCCTGATTCAAATGCCTACCACCGATGGCGCCGTGCGCGACCCGCGCGAGCTGGCCGAAAAACTCCACGACCACGGCGCGCTGCTGGTGGTGGCCGCCGACCCGATGGCGCTGGTCTTGATGACGCCACCGGCCGAGCTCGGCGCCGACATCGCCGTCGGCTCGACCCAGCGTTTTGGCGTACCGATGGGCTACGGCGGCCCCCATGCCGCCTACATCGCCACCCGCGAAGCCCACAAGCGCCAACTGCCGGGCCGTGTGGTAGGCGTCTCCCGCGACGCCCAGGGAAAGCTCGCCTATCGGCTCGCGATCCAGACCCGCGAGCAACACATCCGCCGCGACAAGGCCACGAGCAACATCTGCACCGCCCAGGTGCTGTTGGCCATCATGGCTTCGATGTACGCGGTCTACCACGGTCCGATCGGCCTGCGCCGCATCGCCTCGCGCATCGCGGCCCTCACAGCCCTCTTGCGCCGCGGCCTCGAGGAGCTGGGCTTTTCTTGTGGCTCGGAGCCGGCCTTCGACACCCTGCGTGTGCGACTTCCGGACGGCGCCGCCGCGGGCATCGTCGAAGCCGCCGTGGCCCGCCGCATCAACCTGCGCCGCTATGACGATGGCGACTCGGCTGGCCACCTGGGCATCGCCCTGGATGAAACCACGGGTCCCGACGACGTGCGCGACTTGCTCGAAGTCTTCGCCAGTAACGGCAGGGCACCCTTCGATCCGGCCACCGAGCCTGCGCCGCCGCTGTCGTTACCGGATTCACTGACGCGCAAGGACCCGCCGCTACGCCATCCGATCTTCGAGCGCTACCACGTGGAGCACGAGCTGCTGCGCTACATCCATCGCCTGTCGAGCAAGGATCTATCGCTGACGACCTCCATGATCCCGCTGGGCTCGTGCACCATGAAGCTCAACGCCACCGCCGAGATGGTGCCCGTCACCTGGCCGGCATTTGCCGGGCTGCACCCCTTCGCGCCGGTCGAGCAGGCCAAGGGCTACGCGCGCCTCTTCGACGACCTGGAGCGCTGGCTGGCCGAGATCACGGGTTTCGCCGCCGTCTCGCTGCAACCCAATGCCGGCTCCCAGGGCGAGTATGCCGGGCTTTTGGTCATCCGCGCCTACCAGCGCGCCCGCGGCCAGGCCGACCGCGATGTGTGTCTGATCCCCAGGAGCGCCCATGGCACAAACCCCGCGAGCGCCGCCATCGCGGGCTTTCGGGTGGTCGTGGTCGACTGCGACGACGACGGCAACATCGATCTCAGCGACCTGCGCGCCAAAGCCGAGACCCACCGCGCAAAGCTCGGCGCGCTGATGATCACCTATCCCTCGACCCATGGTGTATTCGAGGAAAATATCGCCGAGATCTGCGCCGTCGTTCACGAAGCCGGCGGCCAAGTCTACCTCGACGGTGCCAATATGAACGCCCTGGTCGGCCTGTGCCGTCCGGCGAACTTCGGCGCCGACGTCTGTCACCTCAACCTGCACAAGACCTTCTGCATTCCCCACGGCGGCGGCGGCCCGGGTATGGGCCCGATCGCGGCGGCGACCCACCTGGCGCCCTACCTGCCGGGCCATCCCGTCACCGGCGGCGGCGGCAACGATGCCATCGGTCCCATCTCCGCCGCGGCCTACGGCAGCCCCTCCATCCTGCCCATCTCCCACATGTACATCGCCATGATGGGCGCCGAGGGCCTGTTGCAAGCCACTTCCCTGGCAATCCTCAACGCCAACTACATGGCCGCCCGCCTGCGCGGCCACTACCCCGTGCTCTACACCGGGCGCTCGGGCCTGGTGGCCCACGAATTCGTGATCGACGCGCGCCCCTTCAAGCAGAGCGCCGGCATCGAGGTCGAAGACATCGCCAAGCGACTGATGGACTACGGCTTCCACGCGCCGACCATGAGCTGGCCGGTGGCCGGCACGCTGATGATCGAACCAACTGAGAGTGAATCTCGTGCCGAGCTCGATCGCCTGTGCGACGCGCTGATCGCGATCCGCGAAGAGATCGGCCGCATCGAGCGTGGCGAGGCCGACCGCCTGGACAATCCCCTCAAGCACGCGCCGCATCCGGCCAGCGTGGTCTGTGCCGACGAATGGCCCCACGCCTACAGCCGCAGGGAAGCGGCCTACCCGGCGCCCTGGGTCGTCGAGCACAAATTTTGGCCACCCGTCGCGCGCATCGACAACGCCTACGGCGACCGCAACCTGATGTGCACCTGTCCGGCGCCCGAGAGCTTCGAGCAATAGCCCGACTTGATCGGCCCGAGCCGTCAGGCCCTGATCGCAAATAAGTTGATCGTTTGGTGCATGACGGCGGAACTCGATCGCGAGCGCGCCCGGAGTGAAATCCGTAGGAATAGCGCAGCTATTTTGAGGAATTTTCCGAGGACGTAAGCCGCGAGCGTGCCCGTCTAGCCCCTAAACAAGCGCATGTGGAGGATGAGCTGCGCAAAGATGTTGTGAATCAGGGGTTTGCGAAAAGCGCAGGCGCACCCGGAGGTGCATTGAGCATTTTCGCGAGCGCCTGAACGCAAGCGATTTGTGGAGATCGCCTGCAACATGCGCTTGTTTAGGGTCTAGAGCGGCGAAATGTAGCGTCTATTTTGCGGCGGGGCCTCAGTCAGACAGCGACTCCACCGGCGGAAAGCCCGGCGCATAGAGCTGGGCGATGCGCGCCGGGTTGCTGGCACCGCGTTCCTGCAGCTCGAGGCATCCCTCGCGGATCATGGCCGCCCCCTCGTCGTGGCCCAGGATCTGGCCCTTGCGAATGCGCGCCGCGGCCCGCACCAGGCGGCTGTCACCGCCCATGTCAGCATCCGAAAGGATCGCATCCAGGGCCGCAAGCGCCTCGCTGATACGACCCCTACGATAGGCCAAGCCCGCGCGCAGGATGCGGCCGTGGTCGGTGTAGCACTCGAGGCCCCGGCGCTCGACCTCTTCGATCTGAGCTTCGGCGCGACTCAACCAGGAGTCAACACCTTCTCCTTCGGCATCACGGCTGGCGTGCAAAAAGATTCGCGCGCAGTTGGCCGCATGGTCGCTGCCCCACAGCCCGACGATTAGCAGCGGCGAACCGCCCAGGCGCTCGGACTCGGGAACCAGGGCGACGGCAGCGGCCGGGTCGTCTTCGTAGAGCGCCAGGTTGACGCTGCCGGAGAAGCTCAACAGCTCGGTCAAGTCCACATCCCGTGTGCGCATGGCTTCGGGCACCTCCAGGGCGCGCCGCACGCGCTCGACGTCATCGTCCATCAGGTAGCGCGTGACGCCGATCAGGCGCAGCCGCGTGGCGGTCAGGGGGTCTTCGTTCTGGTCGGCCTCGCGCGCCCACTGCTCGCACACCGAGAGGCCATCGGTTTCGGCCAGCATGACCAGGAGCCGCGCGTAGAGCATGCGGCTGGCGCGCAACTCGGCGGTGGTGTCGCGGCAGCGGTTGCGAAACATCTCCTCGGCCTGACCGAACTCGAGCGCGCCCGGCTTGAGCAGACCGTCGCTCTGGTAGCCGAAGCCGCGCGCGAAGGCGATCCAGGCGCGGCAGCGCGGATCGCTCAACTCTTTGTTGATGGACTCGGCCAACGCGAGGGCGCGCGGCTCGGTCTTCGAAACCGAGCTGGTGGGCTTTTCCAGCATCACGAAGTGGGCGCACAGGCCGACCACGATGCGCCCCGGATCGCCGAGGTCGAGCGCTTCGATGAGGTGACGCACGCCGAAGACCTGGCTCAGAAATTGATTCGAGGAGATCGTGCCCTGGACCAGGCTCCACAAGGCATCGACGCGATCGACCGCGGGCCCCGGCAGCTCGGCGGGGCTGCGACGGACGAAGTCCAGGCCGCGACGCCCCAGGGCCTCCAGCTCGCGAGCCACCACCCGCAGGATCCCCTCGGCGTCCTTTGGGATCTCCAGGGACAACGCCTCCAGCGTGGGCTCGAGCACCTCCATGCCCTGCTGCCAGCGACCGCTGAGCAACAGCTGAACGCCGGCCCGCCGCCTCAACTCGGCGGCCTCATCGCCGCGCGCGCCCTCGGCCGCCTGCAGCAGCACCTCGGCAGCGCGCGTGCTGCGACCGGCGCTGACCAACGCCTCGGCCCGCTGGATCAGAAGCTCCTGACGCCAGGCCTCGTCCTCGTGGTACTTCACCGCGATGCCGTAGAGGTCAGCCGCCTTGCCGAAGGCCATCGCCTCCATCGCCAGACTGGCGGCGCGGATCGCGTAGATACCCGCGCGGCTGAAGTCCTTGGCGCCGATCAGGTGCTCGGTCACCGCCTCCAGATCCGGCGCATCTTCCTGTTCGATGGCCGCCGCCAGCCGCCGATGCCAGTTCTGGATGCGTCCGCTCTCCATCCGCTCGAGCACGGCCTCGCGAATGCTCTCGTGGTAAATCCCCACGGCGCGCGAGTCCGGAGCCCCAACGCCGCGCACCAACTTGGCCCGGCGCAGCTCGCTGAGCGCTCCGGGTAGGTCCATGCTGGTGGCCAATAACTCCGCGATAACCGATTCGTGCACCGGACGCCCGGAGACGGCGACCATTTCGAGCAGGGTCAGCGGGGCCGGCCCCAGATCCTCGAGGCGCGCACTCAGGGCCCGCGCGATGCTCACCTCCTCGGCGCTCTGCAACCCGCTGTTGGGATCACCCGCGCGCCGGCGCAGGTGCTCGACCAGTTCCGTGATCAGGTAGGGGTTGGCGCGGGCCTCGCGGGCCACGGCGGCGGCCTGGGCATCGCTGTGCTCGCCGTCTCCCAACAGCCTACGCGCCAGCTCGCCAGCCTCCTTGCCGTCCAGCTCCCGCAGCTCGATCTCGCGCACCTCGGCCCAGCTGCGCTCGCCCAAAAGCGGCAGCAGCGCCGTCAAACAGGGGCTTCGCTCGCGATCGGGCGAGCGGTAGGTACACAGGAGCAACATCGCCGGCGCACCGCTGCCAGCCATGACATCGGCCAGCAGGTAGGCACTGTCGGCATCGCCCCAGTGGAGATCGTCGATGAACACGATCAGCGGCTCGCGCATGGCGATGCGCGCGAGCAGCTCGCGCAATGCCGCGCCAGCGCGCCGACGGATCGCCTTGGGCTCGGCCGGAAGCTCGTGGCGACGGCGCGCCGTGCGCACGCACTCGACGCGCTTGAGCACGGGAAAGAGCTGGGCCAGGGCGTGCACATCGTAGGGCATGACCTCGGCAGCATCGGCCGCGGGCAGGCGCCCGAGATAACGGCTGAGTGAATCGATGACGCTGTCGAGGGCCTTGAAGGGCACCACCTCATGCTCGTAGCAGCGACCGCTGAGCACCACCGCCTGCCCCTGTCGCTGGTGACTGGCCACGAAGCGCTCCACCAGGGCGCTCTTGCCCATGCCGGTCAATCCGTGCAGCAGCACCGTCACACCGCGCCCGTCGGTGGTCGAAAGCAGCGCGCGCTCAAGCTCCGCCAGCTCCGAACCGCGCCCAAGGAAGGTCGGAGCACTGGGGATCAGACTCTCGGCGCTGTCGCGACGTGCGTCCTGACCCAGGGGCACAAGAGCCTCCAAGATCTCAGGGCCGCTGGGGCGCGCCTTGGGATCGCGAGCCAAAAGCCTCATGCACAGGGCATCGAGCACCGGCGGCACCCCCGAGACCAACTCGGAGGGCGGCGCCGGATCCTCGAGTTGCTTCTGACGCAGCACTTCCCTGAACGAGCCGTCGAAGGGCACCTGTCCGGTCAGGGCCTCGTAGATCATCACCCCCAGGGCGTACCAGTCGGTGGCGGCGTCCACATCCAGGCCGGCCGCCTGCTCGGGCGACATGTAAGCCGGCGTGCCCATGACCCCCGCTTCCATGGTGCCGTGATCGTCCAGGTTCTGCTCGAAGGCGATGCCGAAGTCGAGCACCACGGCACGGCCACTGGCGGTGACCATCACGTTGTCGGGCTTGAGGTCTCGGTGCAGCTTGCCGGCCGCGTGCACCGCCATCAGCCCCTCGGTAACCTGCCGAAGCACCGCGCACAGCCGCTCGGGCTGCGTCACCGGCGACGGAAAGAGCAGCTCCATGCCGGGCGCCCGGGTGCCATGGCCGCCACGGATCTGGCGCGTCCGCCCCGCCACCACCTCGCCCCCGGCCGAGGCTTCACCCACGGCGAAGCTCAGGAAGTCCTGCCCCTCCACGTACTCCATGCTGAAGTACCAGTCGGAGCCCTCGCTGAACATCTCGTGCAGCTGCACAAGGTTCGGATGACTGACGTCGGCCAGGGCCCGAAACTCGCGCTTGAAGCGATAGATGCCTGAACCATCGACACGGCGCAGGGTCTTGAGCGCCACCCTGAGGTGCCTCTCGCGATCGTAGACCAGATAGACCGAGCCCATGCTGCCCTCGCCGAGCTTGCGCTCGATCGAAAACCGCGATGCACCCAGGGCGCGCCCTACGGGCAACGAAGCGCGCGAACCGCCTTGCATGTCCGGCCGAAACTCCTTGTGGTCACCCTGCGGAGCGGGATGGGTCTGTGCCCAAACATGACCCGGCGGGGGCGCCCGAGCCCATGGACCATCCCCCCAAGGGTACGGCATGTTGGGCTCCAGCGCCCGGACCGCTTCGGCCGGCCGTGCAGCTTTTTTTCGAAGTCCCGTCGGCCCACGAAAAAAGCCAATGAAATCAAACGTATGGGCCCGGGCCGTAGGCAGTCGAGCCCGCTCGAAAAGCCCTCAGAGGTCAATTAGCGACTTGTAGAGGCTCTTGCGCGGCTGGGCCATCACCTTCTCGACCAGGGGCCGGAAGCGCTCGAGTTCGGGCACGGGGCGCTCGGAGTCAAAAGCCGGGTTGTCGTATTTGGCGATGAACTCCACCGTGCGCTCATAGTGGGGCGTGCCCTTGAACTGGTCGCGCATGTGGCGGTCCATGCCCAGGTGATGAAAGAAGTTGTAGCCCTGGAAAATCGCATGGTGCTTGACCATCCAGTGGTTTTCGTCGCTGACGAAGGGCTCCAGGATGACCGCCGCCACGTCGGCGTGGTTGTAGCAACCCAGGGTGTCGCCGATGTCGTGCAGCAGGGCGCAAACCACGTACTCGTCGTCTTCGCCGGCCTCGGCCGCCAGCTCCGCGCTCTGCAAGCAGTGCTGAAGGCGCGTGACAGGAAAGCCCCCCGAATCATCAGCCAACAGCGAGAGGTGCGTCAGCACGCGCTCGGGCAGCTTGGCCGAGTAGGCCATCGCCTGGGGAACGATGATCTCGCGCCAATCCTCGCGCGTGCTTTCGGTGAACGACTTGAACGTGGCCTTCATTGCGGATCCTCCTGGGCTGGGGGCCGACGATAGCAAAGTTGCAGGCGGCAGCCTCCCCTCCCGCGATTGCCGCGGTTGTCGGTGCAGGTACTGCTATGTAGGCCGGCCCAGGCTCGGGTAGCGCTTCGGCAACCCTGGGTCCCGCTGCTGGCCCGGCGGAGGTCTCAGGTGCTGAACGGACTCCATCGCACCCGGCGCCAGCGTGCCCGCCGTCACGCCCCATACGGATGACTTCCGGCTGCGCGGACCCTTACTTTTGGCCCGAGTCCGACGGCTCGCCTGCAATCGCCACCTTCGGATTGCTCTCGAGCACCTCGACCTCGTCGCCCACGCGGATCGAGCCGAAGCTATGGTGGATACAGTTTTGGCCGAAGAAGACTTCGTTGTCGCGTTTACGAAACTCGGCCAGGGCCGACAGCGGCTGCTCCAAACGCCGTCCGCGCAGCTGGTCGACATTGACCATGGTGCAGCGGGCGCATGGCTTGACCACGTCGAGCACGAGCTCGCCGATGCGGATTTGACGCCAGCTGTCTTCGGCGAAGGGCTCGCAGTCCTCGACCACCACGTTGGGTCGGAAGCGATTCATGGGCACCGGCGGCTGCAGCCGCTGGTTGAGCTGCTCGAGCGAGGCCGTGGTGGTCAGTAGCACGGGGAAGCCATCGGCCAGGGCGGTGGCGGCGTCGAAGCGGGCATAGTCGGGGTCCACCGGGCGCACCGCTCCCTCGGGAAAACGTACCAGGCGGCACGGGCGACCCAAAAACTGGCTAAACCAGGAGGCGGCGTGTTCACCCACGTCCTCGGCCTCGCCCCGATCCTTCCAGATCGAAACCTCGAGGCGGCGCGCATCCTTGCTCGCCTGCCCAATCTTCAGAACCGGCATGCCTGGCGCCTTGACCTGCAGCGAGGTGGGACCGAGTGCCGGCTCCACAAGCGCGAGCCTCGACTCTTCACGCTGGGTCAAAAAGCATCCGTCGCCGTCGACCAGCATGAAGCGCCGGTCGTAGGCGGGGCCGAGCATGTCGAAGCGCACGGCCTTCAGGTCCAGACCGCGGCAGGACTTGATGGGATAGATGTGGAGGGAGCTGACCCGTGGCATGGTGGCTTTCCTGGCGTGCGGTCTCGCTCAACCGATGGCGCCAGCGGCGCGCAGGGCGCCCAGGCGCTCGGCGTCGATGCCCCAGGCTTCGAGGGCTTCGTCGGTGTCAGCGCCGCGGTGGGCGGGTGGACGGTCGATGTGGGCCGGCGTGCGGCTGAAGCGCGGCGCCGGCGCCGGTTGCGCGACGCCGTCGACCTCGACGAAGCCGCGGCGAGCCCGGTTGTGAGGATGATCGATGGCCTCCTGCAGGCTCAGCACCGGCGCGAAGCAGGCGTCGCTGCCCTCGAGCAGCTCGCACCACTGGGCGCGCGTCTTTTGCTTGAAAACCTCGCTGAGTTTTTCCTTGAGCTCGGGCCAGTGCTCACGCGACATCTGGGCCGGCATGCTGGAAGGGTCGATCTCGAGACGCGACAGCAGCTCGGCGTAGAACTGCGGCTCGATGGCGCCGATGGCCACGTGCTGACCGTCGGCGGTCTCGTAGGTCTCGTAAAAGTGAGCGCCAGTGTCGAGCATGTTGGTGCCCCGCTGCTCGCCCCAGACGCCCATCGCAGTCATGCTGTGAAACATGGTCATCAGCAGCGAGGCGCCGTCGACCATGGCGGCGTCCACCACCTGGCCCTGGCCCGAGCGCTTGGCCTCGAGCAGAGCGCAGGCGATGCCAAAGGCCAGCAGCATGCCGCCGCCGCCGAAGTCGCCCACCAGATTCAGGGGCGGCACGGGCTTTTCGCCGGCGCGCCCGATGGCGTGCAGCGCGCCGCTGAGGGCGATGTAGTTGATGTCGTGGCCCGCGGCATGGGCCAGGGGACCCTCTTGGCCCCAGCCGGTCATGCGTCCGTAGACCAACTTGGAGTTATGTTGCAGACAGAGCTCGGGTCCGAGGCCGAGGCGTTCCATCACCCCCGGCCGAAAGCCCTCGATCAGCGCGTCGGCGCCTTCGATGAGCGCTAGCGCCGTGGCCTTGCCCTCGGGGTGCTTCAGATCGATGCCCACGCAGGCGCGCCCGCGGTTGAGCAGGTCCAGGGCTTTGCCCTGGGGGGGACGCCTCGCAATGCGGTCGAGGCGCAGAACCTCGGCGCCCATGTCGGCCAGCATCATGGCGGCAAAGGGCCCCGGCCCCAGCCCCGAAAACTCCACGATCTTGATTCCCTCGAGCGGTCCCGTCGCCATCTACTCTTCCTCGGCCAGCATTGCTGAATGCCTCCGAACCCTAACGCTTCATGGGCGCCGGCGCGAGCCATCGGTTATTCTCGCCAGCCATGGGCAGTCCCGACAGTACCCCCAATATCCCTCCGGTTTTTCGACGCCAGGGCGAGTTCTTCGTACCCAGCGAAGCGGCGCCCGGCCCCTGGAATCCCGAGCACTTGCACGGCGGCCCCAGCGCCGGCCTGCTGGCCCGCGCCCTCGAGCGCGAGGTCGACGACGAAAGCCTGCACCCGGCGCGCCTGACCGTCGACCTCTTTCGGCCCGTGCCCAAGCGACCGCTGCGGGTTCTGAGTTCGTTGGTGCGCGACGGTCGGCGCATCAAGGTGGGCCAGGCCTCGCTCTTCGACGGTGAAACCGAAGTGGCCCGCGCTTCGGGGCTCTTTCTGCTGCGCACGGAGATGCCCGGCTTCGACCCGGGCGAGCGCCCCAAGCTCAAAGGCCCCGAAGGGCTCGAGACGACCGGCCTGTGGCGCGGTGCCAGGGGCGCCATGGGCGTGCGCGGCTTTCATACGGTCATCGAAACGCGCTGGCCGGAGCAGTCCGAGGACACGCCGATGCACATCTGGTTCCGACTGCCCTGTGCGCTGGTGGAAGGCGAGGAAACCTCAACCCTGTGTCGCGTCGCGGCCATCGGGGACTTCGCTGCGGCGCTGGCGTCCATGGCCGGCCGCACCCGTGGCAGTGGAGGCGGACCGACCTTCATGAACACCGACATGACCCACTACCTCTCGCGCCGACCGCGCGGCCAGTGGCTGGCCATGGCCTACGAACGCAACACCATCGACGACGGCATCGAGATCGCCGAGGTCTCCCACTACGACATCGACGGCTACTACGGCCATACCGTGCAGGCGCGCCTGATGATGGCGGCCCCACCGAGCTTCCGCGCCGGGGGATAGGGCATCACGCGGGAGTAACTCGGGAGTCACCCCACCATGCTCCCGAGCTATCTCCGAACGATCAAAGCGGCAGGTCGCCGGTGGCCCGGCGTACCGAACCGGTCTCCGAGTAGGAGCGCATGAGCTGCTGGGCGATGCGCATCTGGTGGATCTCGTCGGCGCCGTCGGCGAAGCGCGCCCAGCGCGCCTGCAGCAACATGCCCGAAATCGGCGAGTCGGTGGAGTAGCCGAGAGCACCGTGCACCTGCACCGCGCGGTCGCAGACCTTCCACAGCGTCTGGGCCACGTGATGCTTGGCGTAGCTGACCTCGGTCTTGAAATCGAGCTTGTTCTCGATGCGGAAGGCGGCGTGCAGCACCATCAGCTTGGCGGCATAGAGTTCCATGCCACTGTCGGCGATCAGCCACTGGATGCCCTGCTTCTCCGACAGCAACGAGCCGTGGGAGAAGCGGTTTTGGGCGCGGTCGATCATCATCTCCAGGGCCATCTCGATCTGGCCGATCCAGCGCATGCAGTGGGCCAGCCGCGCCGGACCCAGGCGCACCTGGCCCAGCTCGTGACCGCCGCCCACGCGACCGAGGATGTTGCTGTCGGGAACGCGCAGGTTCTCGATGCGAATCTCGCAGTGGTTGTGGCTGCCGGCCATGGTCTCCACGTCGCGCACCACGTTCCAACCCTCGGAGTTGGTGTCGACGATGAAAGCGGTGTTGCGCTCCTGGGGAATCTCGGCGTCGGGGTTGGTGCGCGCGATCAAAATCGCGAAGTTGGCGCCACGGGCGCCGGAGATGAACCATTTATGGCCATTGATGACCCAATCGTCGCCGTCCTTGACCGCGAGGGTCTGGATCAGGGTCGGGTCCGAGCCCGCCACCTCCGGCTCGGTCATGGCGAAGCAGGAGCGCTGAAAGCCCTTGCACAACGGCTTGAGGTATTTCTCTTTTTGCTCGTCGGTGCCGAAGTGCAGCAGCGTGTGCATGTTGCCCTCGTCGGGCGCCTGGCAGTTGAGGATGAAGGAGCCCAGGCGTGTGCGCGCGCACTCCGAGGAGACCGCCGCCAGCGCCGTCGGCCCCAGGCCCATGCCACCCCACTCCGGCGGCATGTGCGGCAGCCACAGGCCCTTCTTCTGGGCCTTATCCCTGAGCTTGAGAATGACCTCGATCAAGTTGCGGCGGTTTTCGCCCTCCCACAGGCTCTCGCTCTCGGCGGGGCGGACCTCTTCATCCAGAAATTCCCGGACGCGCAGGCGGATATCCTCGACCTCGGGGGGGAAGGCAAAATCGATCGACATGGGTGGCTTCTCCTTACGCCGCAGCCCGGGCGGCGGGCGATTACCAGTAGCAAGGCGCCGACGCGAGCGTCAAGGCGCCGGCCCGCGCGCTTTGAATTATCTTCAGGACCGCCGGCAGCCCCTCCCATGCCCCGCGAGCCCCCTCCCTGCCGGACCCGTAGTGCCGAGTTCTTCGAGCGCGTAAGCTCCCCGCCATGCTGCGCTCCGAAGAGCCGATTGTGGGCCCCGACGGCGCCCAGGACACCGAAGCCCTGTGCCAGCGCCTCGATGCCCAGCGCTACCGCATCGCCGACCGCGAGCTCGAGCTGCCGCTGGACATCGCCGACTGCTCGCTACTGATCAACGCCTTCGCCGTCGACGCCGCGGCAGCCCAGTCGCTGCTTGGCGACAGCGGCCTGCGCGCCGCCCACGTGCTACCCGGACGCGCCGTGCTGCTCTTGCTCGGGGTCGACTACCGCGACAATCCCCTGGGCGACTACGACGAGGCGGCGGTGCTGCTCTCGGTCGCCTCCGAAACCGCAGGTCAGGGCGGCTGGCTCGGGGGCGCCCTATCGGCCCTGCGCCAGAAGCTGCCCTACTACGTCTGGCAGATGCCCGTGACCCAGCCCTTCACGGCCCACGCCGGTCGCTTTCTGTGGGGCTTTCCGAAGTACCTGGCCGACGTGGAAGTGCGCTTCGAAGACGGCCGCGCCCGCGCGCGCTTCGAACTCGACGGAGAGTTGATCTTTGCCATCGAAGCCCCGGCAGTGGCGGCACCGGTGCAGGGTCGACAGCGCCTCTCCGAGCAAGCGGGCGAGGTGGTGACCCTGCGCCACGGTCAGCTGCAGAAGGTCCTAGGCCATACCGGTGGCAGCGGCCTGCGCATGCGGCCCGGCGGCAAGGCGCCGCAAATCGGCGAGAGCCACCCGATGGCCCGGCAGCTGCGCGCCCTGGGCCTACCCAAACGGCCGCTGGCCTCGGCGTCGCTCTCGCTCGCCCACATGCGCTTCGACGTGGCCGAGCCGTTTGCGCCCTGAACGCCCCCCCCTGAACGCCCCCCCTGAACGCCCCCCGGCCGCGATTGCCTGGCCGCCCCACCTCTGATAGCTCCCTTGCGATGGCCTTCGAGTTTGCATTGGGCGAGGAGCTTGAGCTGCTGGTCAAGACCGCGCGCGACTTCGCCGGCCGTCGGCTGGCGCCCGCCATTCGCGAAGCCGAGCGGCGGCGCGGGGTCGCTGCCGCGGTGCGCGACGATTTCGAAGCCATCGGCCTCGATCGCCTGGAGCTGCCCGATGCCCTGGGCGGGGCGGGCCTGGGGAGCCTCTCGCGGGTACTGGTCAACGAGGAGCTGGGAGCCACCGACCCCGGCGCGGCGCTGGCACTCGATCCGCTGGGAACGGCGCTCCACGCGCTGGACGAATTCGGCGGCAACGCGCTGCTCCAACGACTGCTGCTACCGCTGCTCGAACGGCCGGGAGCGCGGGCGCTCCTGGTCACCGGCCACGACGGCTCCATCGGCGGCGACGACGGGCGCCTCGAGGCCGCGATTCCCTGGGTCCCGGCCGACGCAGCCGACCTGCTGGTGGTGCTCGAAGGCGGGCGCCTGCGCGTTTTGCGCGAGGGCTTCGAGCTGCGCCCCTTGCCGGGCTCGGGCCTGCGCGCCGCGGGCGGCGCCGAGCTTCACGCCGACGACGCCGAGGTCGTCTTCTGCGCCCACGATGGCGCGGCCGCGGCACGGGCGATGGCGCGAGTTCGACTCTACCAGGCTTCGCTGCTGCTCGGGGTGCTGCGCCAGAGCACCGAATACGCCACCGCCTACGCACAGCAGCGCGTGGCCTTCGGGCGTCCCATCGGCCACCACCAGGCCCTGGCCTTCGCCCTGGTGGACATGCACGCCGCCGTCGCCATGGGGCGCCTGCTGGTGCGCGAGGCAGCCCTGCGCATCGAGCACGGCGGCGACGCGGTGGCACCCGCCGCCAGCGCCCTGGTCGAAGTCATCGAGGCCTCGCGCAGCATCGGCCCCATGGGCGTGCAAGTGCTCGGTGGCCACGGCTTCATGCAGGACCATCCGGTGGAGAAGTACAACCGCGAGTGTCGCGCGCTTTCGCTGCTGCACGGTGGCATCGATGCCGCCCGCGACGACGCCGCTTCGGATCTGGACACCCTCGCCACGCCCATCGAGCTGTCGCCACTGGCAGCCGCGGCGCGCGTGACAGCCCAGCAGGACGCACCGTGATGGATCTCAGCCTCGATCGGGCCATGGCCGAGCGCCTCGAACGCGCGCGCGAGCTGGGACGCAATGAAGTGCGACCGGTGGGGCTCGAGGCCGACCGCGAAGGGCGGCCAATCCCGGTCGACCACCCCTACTTCAAGCGCTGCCTCGAGCGGGGTGAGGGCCGCACGCGCTGGAGCGGACCCGACGGCAAGGCCGAGGGCGGCGCACGCCGCGAGCGCTCCACCGTCGATGCCCTGCTACTGGCCGAGGAGATGGCCTATTGGGATCGCGGCGTGGGCGTCGCCAACCCGGGTCCCGGACTGCCCGAGGCCAACGTGCTGTCGGCCGGCACGCCGGAACAAAAGCTGCGCTTCCTCGGCCCCTTTCTCGAACCCGATCGTCCGCGCTGGGCCTGCTTCGCCATGACCGAACCGGGTGCCGGCTCCGACGCCGCCGCCATCGCCACCCGCGCGCGCAGGGACGGCAACACATGGGTGCTCGACGGCTCCAAATGCTTCATCGGCAACGCCAGCCGCGCCGACTGGATCCTGGTGCAGGCCACGGTCGATCCCGAGCGCGGACGGGCCGGCCAGCGCGCCTTCTTCGTCGAATCGGGCACGCCCGGGCTTTCGAACTTCAAGATCGAGAAAAAAAGCGGCCTCAAGGCCTACGAGTCCACGTCTTTCAGCCTCGAAGAGTGCCGCGTGCCGGCCGACAACCTGCTGGGAGGCGAGCCGCGCGCCAAGGGCAACCGCGAGGGTTTCAAGGCGGCCATGCGCACCTTCAATGCCGGGCGCCCCGTGATCGCCGCCAACGCCGTCGGCATCGGCCGCGCTCTGCTCGACGAGTCGCTCACCTTCGCACGCGAGCACGGGCTTTTGGGCAAGACCCGCGTGCGCGATCGCATCGAGGCCATGCGGCGGCGGCTGCGCGCGGCGCGGCTTCTGTGCCTGCAGGCGGGGCATCTGGCCGACCAAAAGCAGCCCAATATCGTCGAGGCGTCGCTGTCCAAGGCCATGGCCGCCGCAGTCGGACAGGAAGCGGCCACCTTTGGCATGGAGCTTTTGGGCACGGTCGGCGCCCGGGGCGATCACCTGATCGAAAAACTCTACCGTGACGTCAAAGCCATGGACATCGTCGAGGGCACCGGCCAGATCCAGCGCATGATCGTCGCGCGCACCCTGCTGGGACTGCCGCGCTGAAGTCTTTCTTAGGGCTCGCGAAACAATCACTTCCCCCTTTGGTGCGTGACGGCGGAGTGCGGTCGGGACGGCGCCCGGAGGACAATCCGCAGTCGTACCCGAGGTACATCGAGGAATTCTTCGAGGACGCACGGCCCGAGCGTGCCCGCCGGTGCGTGCCAAAGGGGGAAGTGATTGTTTCGCGAGCCCTTACAGCGCGAAGGTGATGCGGACGTCGGTGCCGCCGTCGGTGTTCAGCTCGATGCGCGCCTGGATCTGCTCGCCCAGGGCCTGGACCAGGCTCAAGCCCAGGGTCTCGGGTGAAGCGATGGCCGCCTCGTCCATGCCCACGCCGTCGTCGCTGACGCGCAGGCAGCGCGTTGCCTCGTCGACCGCGGTCAAACCGACGCGCAACACCCCCCGATCGCGTCCGACGAAGGCGTGCTTGAGCGCGTTGGTGAGCAGCTCCGTGACGATCAACCCGCAGGGAACCGCCTGGCTGAGACCGAGCTGCGGTTCATCCACTTGGATCTCCAGCTCGATCTGCCGATCCTCGCTGTGATAGGCCGCGAGCACGCTTCGCGACAGGCGGTCGAGGTAGCTGCGGAAATTCACATGCGCGAGATCGTCGCCGCCGTAGAGCGTTTCATGCACCGCCGACATCGCGACCACGCGATCGCGGCTCTCCCGGAATAGGCGCGCGATCTCCGGATCGTCGACTCGGTTGGATTGCAGATAGAGCAGGCTGGAAACCACCTGCAGGTTGTTTTTGACGCGATGGTGCACCTCGCGCAGCAACGCTTCCTTTTCCTCGAGCTGCTCGGCAATGCGCCGCTCGCTCGTGTGCAGGGCCTCGATGGCCTTGATTCGAGCGGTCACGTCCCGCACCGCCAGGACCAAGCCCGTCACGTCACCACCGGCGTCCTTGACCGGCGTCAGAGTCCAATCCCAATGGGTCACGCCGCGCTCGGGATTGCTGGCGTACTCGAAGGGTTTGGCCAGCACCGAGTACGCCTCCCCGCCCTCGCGCACCCGTTGAAAGAGGCGTTCGTTTTCCTCGTGCGGATAGAGTTCGAAGTGCCCCTTGCCGACGAAGTCCGCGGGCTCCTTGTTGTCGGCGACCGCGTAGGCCCGGTTGACGCGAACAAAGCGCAACTCGGGGTCCAGATAGGCCAACGCCACCGTGGTGGCGTCGAAGCTGCCCTCGAGCAGCTGGGTGGTCGTGTCCAGCGCCTCCAGCGTGGCAACGGTCGCGGTGAGATCACGGGCGATGGCGACCTGCCCGATCACCTCGCCTGCCGTGTCGCGCAGCGCCGACTCCGACCAATCGAGAATGCGCTCGCGCCCGTCCTTGGCGCGCAGCAGCTGCAGGCTGCCCGCGCTGGTGCTGGCGCGGATGGTGCGCTCGTAGACCGGCGACAGCGACGGGGCGCACTCACGCGCAACGCAGTATTCCGACAGCGGGCGGCCGGCCAGCTCGTGCCGTTCGTAGCCCGAGAGTTGGAGCAAGAAGCCATTGCAGTGGGCGATGCGGCGCTCTGCGTCGAGCACGAACAGCGCGACCGATGCAGCGTCCAGAAGGCTTTCGGCGAGCTGCAGCTCGGCGGGAACCGCACGCCCACCGCCGGCCTCCAGCACAGAGGCAAGGAGCGCGCGAAGCGGGGCCGAACCCTGCAGCTGATCGAGAAATGGCGGCACTGTACTGAGACGGGGTCGAGTCCCCGAGAAGATGGTGCCACAGCCACGCCAGGTTGTCGCAAAACGGCCAACGCGGGGCGCGCCATCACGGCGGTCGCTCAACGATACGCTCGGCTACGACTACTGCACTGCCCCACGCAGCGAAAGCACCCGCTCGCGCAGTCGATCGGCACGCACGCCCTGTGGCGCCAGCGCCTCGCCGCAGCGCACGTCGACCTTCGACCTCAAACAGCGGCTGGTGTTGCGGCCGCCAGCGCGACTGAAGAAGCTACCCCACAGACCGCTGAGGGCCACCGGAATCACGGGCACTGCGTTGCGCTCGATGATGCGCTCGATGCCGGGCCGGAAGTCGGAAAGCCGACCGTCGCCGGTGAGCTTGCCCTCGGGAAAAATGCACACCAGGTCGCCGTCTTCGAGCGCCGCGGCGACCTCGTCAAAGGCGCGCTCCATCTGCGCGGGATCCTCCCGGCGCGAGGCGATGGGAATGGCCCTGCCGGTCTTGAAGATGAAGTGCAATACGGGCAGGCGGTAGATGCGATGATCCATCACGAAGCGAATGGGACGCCGCGACAGGGCCGCCAGGATCGGCGCGTCGACGAAGCTGACGTGGTTGCAGACGATCACGGCCGGCCCCTGCTCGGGCAGGCGCTCGAGGCCGTCGGGCCGTAGACGGTAGAAGACGTGCACCAGCATCCAGATCAGCAGGCGCATCAAGAACTCGGGCACCAGCGTGAAGATGTAAACGCCGACCAGGATGTTGGTGATCGCGACCACCACCAGCAACTCGACGGCGCCCAGACCCAGGGCGCGCAGGGCGACGGCCGCGGCGGCGGCGACCACCATAAACAGGGCGTTGACGATGTTGTTGGCCGACACCACCCGGGCGCGCTCCTCGGGGGCGCAGCGCGATTGGATCAGCGCGTAGAGGGGCACCACGAAGAGCCCACCGAAGGCGCCCAATAGCGCGAGGTCCAAGAGCATCCGCAGGCCCGGACCGCTGTGCAGCACCTCCGCGACCGACAGCATCACGGCGCCCGGCACCAGGCCCTGCAGGGTGGCGAAGAGGTCGAGACCGGCCAGCGACAGCCCGGCGCAGCCCAGGGGCGTGAGCCCGAGCTCCACCTGCCCGCCCGAAAGCCGCGCGCACAGGAGCGAGCCCACGCCCACACCCAGAGTGAAGGCGCAGAGCATCACGCCCACCACCTCGGAGCCGGCGCCCAGCACCTCCAGGCATAGGGACGGCAGCTGGGCCAAAAGCACCGAGCCCACGAGCCAGAACCAACTGATGCCGAGGATGGAGAGCCACACCGCGCGCTGCTTGCGGGCGATGCGCAGCACCCGGCCGCTGGCGGCCAACGGCGCCAGGGCGGGCTTTGCCGACTCCGAGTGCGCGCTTGGCGCCGGGGCGATGCGCCGGCTGCTGGCCCAGCCGAGCAGCGCCACCACAAGCACCAGGCCGCTGACCGCCTGCCAAGGCAGCCAGGTTCCCGCCAGGGTGCCGACCAGGATCGCCGCGAAGGTGCCCATCGACAGCAGACCATTGCCCATCACCAGCTCCTCGGGCCGCAGGTGTTGGGGCAGGATGGCGTACTTGGCGGGGCCGAAGACGGCCGACTGGGCGCCCATCAGCGAAAGCGCCAGGAGCAAAAGCCAAAGCTGCCCCAGCCACAGCCCGGCGGCACCCAGCAGCATGATGGCGACCTCGGCGGCCTTCGCAGCCGACAGCAACCGGCTCTTGTCGAGGCGGTCGGCCAGCTCGCCGGCGCTGGCCGACAGCAGCACGAAGGGGGCGATGAAGGCGGCTGCCGCCAGGTTCACCCATGTGGCGGCCTGCTCCGGGTCGCGGGCCCCGAGACGACCGGCGCCGAAGCCGACCGTCACGATCAGGGCGTTCTTGAACAGGTTGTCGTTGAAGGCGCCCAGAAACTGGGTTGCAAAGAGGGGGCCGAAGCGGCGGCTGCGCAGTAGCTGGAGGCTGCTCATCGGGAAACTCCTGTCTCGATGCAGCGGAATAAAGCAAGCCGTGGGCCAACTGACCGCGCGCGAAGAAAGCGCACGATTTCAAATACTTACAGTGCATGCGATGCGATCTCCGGGGGCTTCAAGAGGGTCATTAGTACATAGAATGTACAGCTCTGTTCTTTGATGGCATAAATCCTTCCATGGCGATCTTTCACGAAAGCGACGCGGCGGCGGCCGATGCCATCGCCCGGCTCTGCTACACCAACCCCTTTGGGGCCGAGCGCATCCCGCTCGAGAAGCGCGCCCTGGGCAGCCAGCATCGGGATGTCCAGGAGACCTGGAGCCTGGGCGAGCACGGGCAGAACCCCAACCTCGACGCCCTGGCCGAACGCGCCCAGAGCCTGCTGCTTTTGGCCCGCAAGCGACTGGGCGAGGGCGCAGCGCGCAGCGCCGCCGACTCCCGACTGCTGGAGGACCTGGTCCGCTACCACCTCTTCTACCGCTTCGAGGACCCGCTGCTCGAGCTGGCCCTGCGCAGCGCAGGCGGTGGGCTACCGGCCGAGCGCGTGGAGATCTTCGACGACTTCCGCCGCGAAGCCGAGCGCCTGTGTGAGTTGCCCGGCCCGCCCCTGGCCCTGCGCTCGCAGCTGCCCCACCTCTTCGCCATCCTGTTTCAACTGCGCCGGGCCTTCTCCCAGGTCTACGAATACATCCTGGGGGCCTCCAGCGCGGCGGTGCGGCTGCGCGCGGCGGTGTGGGAGTCGATCTTCACCCACGACATGCGCCGCTATCAGCAGAGCCTCTACGGCAAGATGCACGAGATCACGACGCTGATCACCGGCCCCTCGGGCACCGGCAAGGAGCTGGTGGCGCGGGCGGTGGGGCTGTCGCGCTACATCCCCTTCGACGCCTCGGCGCGGCGCTTCCAGGACGAAACCGCCGCCGCCTTTCACCCCCTCAACATCTCGGCCCTGGCCTCGACGGTGCTCGAGTCCGAGCTCTTCGGCCACCAGAAGGGCTCCTTCACCGGTGCCACCCACGACCGCCGCGGCTGGCTCGAAGCCTGCGCCCGCCACGGCACGGTCTTCCTGGACGAGATCGGCGAACTCGAGCCTTCGATCCAGGTCAAGCTGCTGCGCGTGCTGCAGACGCGGCAGTTTGCGCGTGTGGGCGCCACCGAGCTGCGCCACTTCGAGGGCAAGCTCATCGCAGCCACCAACCGCGACCTGGCCGCCGAGATGCGCGCCGGGCGCTTCCGCGAGGACTTCTATTATCGCCTCTGCGCCGACGCCATCGAGACGCCGGCGCTTTCAGACCAGCTGCGCGAACGCCCCGAGGACCTGCGCCTCTTCGTGCGCAGCCTGGTCGCGCGCCTGGTGCCCGAAGAGCAGTGCGGCGAGCTGGTCGACGACGTGGTGGGCTTCGTCGAAAGCGAACTGGCCGGCTATCACTGGCCGGGCAACGTGCGCGAGCTGGAGCAATGCGTGCGCGCGGTGATCGTGCGGGGCCGCTACAAGCCGGTGGGTTCGCGCGAAGCCTCCACGGCCCTGGCCCAGCTGACCCACCGCATCGAACGCACCGAGCTGGACGCCGACGCCCTGCTCGACGCCTACATCACCCTGGTCTACCAGCGCACCGGCAGCTACGTGGAAGCCGCTCGGCGCCTGGGTCTCGACCGCCGCACGGTCAAGGCGCGCGTGGACGCGAAGTTGCTTGCGGCGCTGCGCGACGACGGCTGAGATGTGCTCGGCGGGAGTGCTGAGCCGATGATCGGGGTCGATACGATGGCAGATGCAAGGACGGCCTGCGCCGGAATACTCCGTGTATTTCAAGGGGGCCGGACGCCGCAGCTGGCGCCGTAGCGGACCCGAGGGCGGATCATGACTCCCGCCGAGCACATCTGAGGGGGACTACCATGTCGAATGCCATGCCACGACTGACGATCGCCGCTGACGCCGAAATCACAAGCGCACCGCCCTTCCCCACGTCGCACTGGCTCACCTCGCTCTACCGCCAGGTGCTGACACGACACGCCCGGCTTCTGGGGCCAGACGCCGAAGCAGACCGTCGCTGCGCGATCATGCCGGAAGCTTGGGCAGCCCCGTGCCCATCGGCGAGACTCTTGATCGACTCCGGCTGGGGCGCCGACGCCGACTTTTGGGCTTTCGTACTTCCCACCCTGCGTTGCGACGACGCGGTCCTGGTGGCATCCGACGTCTGCTGCGAACTCTTCGAGCGCTTGTGCACGTCGCAGCGGCCTCAGATCTACCGCGTGCCCTTCTGCGTGAATCTGGAGATGTTCTGTCCCGACGCGCGGGAAGCTCGACGGCCCAGCCTGTGCGCCGAACTCGGCCTCGACCCGCAGGCGCCGCTCTTGCTGACGGTTTCTTCGTTTCTCGTCGACAAAAACCTTGAACATGCAGTGGACCTGGCAGCAAGCGTTCGCGAGCGCCTGGGGCATTGCCAACTCGTGGTCATCACGGCCCGCCCCGATCACGACGGCGCCCGCGAACGCCTGCTCGCCCATGCGCAGGCGCGAGGCATGGCCGCAGACCTTCGGTTGCTGTCGGAGCAGCCATCGAGCCGGATCGCCGCGTTCATGGCGGCCGCCGACGCCCTCGTGCACCTATCGACCTGCCGCATCGAGAACTTCGGCTATGTTATCGCGGAAGCGTTGGCGTGCGGGCTGCCGGTGCTGGCCTCGGACTGGGGCGGCTTCCGGGACCTGGTGCGCGAGGGCGAAAACGGGCATTTGGCAACGACCGTCTTCGAGGCATCCGGGCCGACGGTGCGCTGGCGTGAGCTGATCGAACCGGCCGTCGAGCTTCTGTGTTCGCCCGCGACCCGAGAACGCCTCGGCCTTGCCGGACGCAGCTTCGCGGAGCGGGAGCTATCTTTTGCGCGTTTCGAGCGCGACGTCTGCAAGGTACTGAAGGACGTGCAGCACGGGTTCGGCGCGAGCGCTCCCGCCGAGCTCAGCGAAGCCGGCAAAGCAATTCAAGCTGCGGCCATCATCTTGCGAGCCACCCAACCCGAGCTATCCGGGACCGGCGCGCAATTTCGCGCGCTGCTCGACTTCGATGGCGGCAAGACCGCCACCTTGCTTCGCGGGGCGGCCGCCTCACGACCCACCTGAGGCCAGCTGTGGCCGCCGCACCACCGTCAGCGACGCGGTGGTGGCCGCCCCGCAGAGCAGCCACTATCATCGCCGGCATGGGGCTCACACTTCGAACGCCAGCATCCCTTCGCTTCCAGGCCCAGCCGGGGAGCTACCTCTACGACTGTCACGGCGGCCGCTTCGTCGAAGCCGAACACGACGCCAGCGCCACCTCGGGCTTTGTGCCCCTCTACCTGTCGCAACTCTTCGGCGTCCCCATCGCAGAGTGGAATCAGCTGACACAAACCACCAGCGAGGAATTGGAGAGCACTGACCCCGAGCGCAGGAAACGCTGGCTCGACCAGCACGCCCCGAAAGGCACCCCCCGGTTCGCCGCGGAAACCGCGCTCCTGGTGTACCCGACGCTCGAGCGCTTCGTGGAGCGATGCGAGGGAGCGCACGCGCCCTTCCGGCTTTCGGAGCGCTGGTTGATGCAACCGAACGTGCCCCTATCCACACTGACCTGTCGGCCCGAGGGCGGAGGCTCGATTCAAGTGCTCGCCGGGCTCGACTCCCCGACGCAGCGCGCGCTGGCTCGCGAGCTGCTGCTGGCACTGGGCAGCGCCAAGTTGGAAGCGGCATCGCCTCAGGCTGCGGCCATGGCCTCATCGCTTCAAGAGTTGTCGCCGCCGCAAACAGTTGCCGAGCCAGGGGTGTACCTCTGCGGCCACTCGAGTGTGCTCATCCGCGGGCGCCGCGCGGGCCTGCTGCTGGACCCGATCGGATTGGCGCCCTGTGGCATTGCGAGCAGGGGCTTGCCGCAACCCGCGCTGGAGGTGGCGACCACGGCTGTCGCCCTCACCCACCTGCACTTCGATCACTACGACCTGGCCACGCTGCTATCGCTATCCGATCGCCCCATCATCGTGCCGCACGTTCCCCAGGCGAGCATCGTCGCCGAAGACGCCAGCGCCCGCTTGCGCGAATTCGGCGCCAGCGACGTCCGGACTCCGCTCTGGGGTCAGCAGTTCACGCTCGAAGACCTCACGGTGCACGTGCTGCCCTTTCGCGGCGAACAGATGCTGACCTCCGAGGAACATCCCCAGGCTCGCAATTGGGGCAATTGCTACGCCGTGGATGTCGAAGGACTGCGGATTCTCGTGATCGCAGATGCCGGCTTTGAAAAGGGCCGCAGCATGCTCGAGGAGATCGGTGACTTTCGGGCGGAGCACGGCCCGGTGGACGTCATCATCACGCAGGCGGGAGGTATGCGGATGCAGTTCGGGGGAGGGGATGCAGATTTTCAGATCGCCGGCCTGACCTGCGCCCACCGCGCGCCTGAAGCGCTGGCGCTGCTCGCCCCGGAGCACCGGATGACCATGGCTCCCGGAGACGTTCCAACCCTGTGCGAAGCGAGCGGCGCCCGCACGGTGATCTTGAATGGGCAGTTCAGCAGCGAACGCGATTCGCCCTCGGTTCCCTCCTCTACCTTCAGCCAGGTGCAGCAGGCACTCCAGCTGCACCCGGCAGCCACACTGCGTCAGGTAAGCGTGGGGCACGGACTGCGCCTGCCCGACCTTCGAGACATCCAATTGCCGCTCTGAGCAAACCGCCTACGACGCCGGCCGAAACCAGATCAACTGATTGTTGGCCGGCATCTGAACGCGGCCTTCGAAGCGCAGCTGCTCGGCTTCGGCCGCGGCGATCACCGCTTCCAGATCGCGTACGCCCCAGCGCCCGTCGCGGGCCTTGAGGCTTTGGTCGAATTGCTCGTTGCTCACGGCGGTATGGGCGCCATCAATTCGATAGGGCCCATACATCGCGAGCAAACCTGCCTCGCCCAACGCCGCTGCCGCACCGCGCATCAGGCCGAGGCAAACCTCCCACGGCGCGATGTGCACCATGTTGGCGTTGTAGATGACGTCCCAGGGCCCCTGCGGCCAAGCGGCGGTGGTGACGTCCAGCAGCACGGGCGTTTCGACGTTTTCGAGGCCGTCGCACCAGGCGGTAATGGAAGCGAAGTGCTCATCGGTTTGATCGCTCGGCTGAAAGCGCAGCGCCGGCAGCTGGGCTGCGAAGTGCGCCATGTGCTGCCCGGTGCCGCTGGCCACCTCGAGCACCCTGCCCTTCGGCGGAAGCAAGGCGCGAAGTGCACTGAGAATCGGTTCGCGGTTACGCTCGGCGGCGGGCCAGCACTGTCGCACGTCTCTCGTCACACTGCGAGAATGCCACGCTTCGCGCGGGAAATGCGACGCCCTTCGGGCGCTTGACGCCACCGCGAGCCGATGCTCAGATGCCGGCGCCATGGCCACCACCGTAGATCGCTTGATCGAGCTCGCCGCCGGCCGCTTCAAGGTCGATGCGAGCGGAATCTCGGCCGATGCCGATGTGTTCGAAAGCCTCGGCATCGACAGCATGCAGGTGCTCGAACTGCTCAGCGAGCTCGAGAGCGAATTCGACGTGGAGATCCCCGACTACGAGCTGCGCGGTGTGAAGACCTTCGCCCAGCTCGGCGAGGTCATCGATCGGCGGCTTTGAGCGCTCCCATCGCTTCTCCCAGGCCGCACCACCTCCCCCATCCCCCCACCGAGCGACCACGACCATGGAATACGACTCGGTCGCCGTCATCGTCATCTACCTCGCGGCAGTGACCACCATCGGCTCCCTGCTGGCGCGACGCGCCAGCTCCTCGGCGGGCTGGGCGGTCGCCGGCGGCGGCATGGGGCTGCCGATGGTGGCGGTGGGCATCGCAGGCACCCGCATCGGCGGCGCCGGAACCTACGGCGTGGCCGAACGCGCCATGAGCGGCGGCCTCTGGTACATGTACTGGTACGCCATCAATACCTTTTTGGCGGTCGCCATCGTGGGGCTCTTCTTCGCCCGCGCCTACCGCCGCCTGGGCCTGCGCACCGTCGGTGAGATCTTTCACATACGCTTCGGCACCCGCCGCTGCCAGGCCATGACCAGCCTGTGCGTGCAGACCGAGTACCTGATCGTCGATGTCATCGAGGTCTACCTGATCGGCGCCATCCTGACCAAGCTGACGCCGATTCCCATGGGCGTGGCGGTGGTGATCGCGGCGCTGATCCTGATCACCTACGTGGCCCTGGGCGGCCTGTGGGGCTCGGCGGTGACGAATTTGATCCACTGCTCCGTGATCCTCGTCGGGCTGTGGGCGGTGGGCGCCGCCGGCACCGACGCCATGGGCGGCTGGCAGGCGGTGGAGTCGGCCGTGGAAGGTCACCTGGCCAAGGCCGGTCGCGACTCGGATAGCTTTTGGTCGTTCGCCGGCGCCGGCTGGGGCGCCGTCCTCGGTATGTTCTTTTCGGCGGCCATCCACACGCCGGCGGCCTCGGTCTACACCAACTTCTCCACCGCCGCCCGCAGCGAGCGCATCCTGCTGCCCTCGTTTTTGACCGCGGGGGTCATCGCTGCGGCGATGCCGCTTCTGGCCGGCTACGTGGGCATCGTGACCCTGGCCCGCTACGGCGACACCGCGGGGCTCAAGGGCTATCAAAACCTCACCCAGCTGGCGATGGACATCAATCCCATCATCGGCGGGGTGGCCCTGGCTGCCATCATGGCCGCCGTGATCTCCTCGGGCGGGCCGATTCTATTGTCGAGCGCCACCATGTTCGTCAACGACTGGTTGACGCGCCTGGACGATCGCTTCAATCCACCCACCGTGCGCCTCTACCGCATCACCACCGCCGCCTATGGTCTCGTCGCCGCCGTCATCGCCTACTTCATCTCGATGACCAAGGTCTCGCTGTTGGACCTCTTGCTCTTCGGCTTCGCCATGGTGGTGCCGCCGGCCATCGCCGTGGGCTACCTGCTGTACATGCGCACAACCACCGAGCGGGCTGCGTTTTTCGGCATGATCGCCGGCTATGTGGGTGGCTTGCTGTGGTTTTTCGGCATCAAGCTGGCCGTGGGCAGCGGCTTCAGCGTGGATGCAAGCTCGGGCGCCTTTGACAGGCTCCTGCACTACCTCTTCGTGCACGATGGCGCCGGCACCGATCCCTCCTACGCGACGACGCTGATCCCGCTGGTCCTGATCCCGCTGTTGTCGGTGGGCAAGGCGCGCGACCCGGGTGAAGAAGAGTTCTACGCCCGGCTGGCGACCGCGCCTGCGCAATAGCGGTCACCTCAATCGGTGCCCGGCGGCCTGAGCATGTAGCGGGCGCCCTCGACGCCGTCGACCGGCTCGCCCGCTGGAGCGATCGGGGCAGGGCCGGCGGAAACCGCTATGCTTGTGGCGTGACGAGACTCCCGATCGCCGCGTTGCTGCCGGTGCTGGTCGCGGCCTGCAGCTCCGACCTGGAGCTGCGCTACCACGGGCGCAAGCAGCTGTCGGACGGCGCCTACGAAGTGCACGGATCACTCGCCCACGACGCGCAGCAGTGGGCCCTGGTCTCCGAGTTCGATGCTGACGATGCGCTCTCGCTCTTGCCCTTCGACGGCCAGCCCGGCTGCGCCCTGCCGGCGCAGGTGGCCCGCATTTTCGCCGTCGGCACCGGGCTGGGACTGCGCCTGGGGATCTACGACAGGCGCCAGCGCCCGCGTGGCCTCCGCTTCATCGACGCCGACTGCGAGCCCCACCTCGAGCCCCTCGACGCGACACTGGAGGTCAGCTTCCGGGGCGGCGGTTTCCTGGTACGCAGCGCCGACCGCAGCCTGCGTTGGCTCGACCCCTGGAATGATCGCAGCCACACCCTCAGCCAAAGCGCCGATGGACTCGGCATCTTCGTCGTTCGCCCCGGAAGCGCGGGCTACGGCGCCGAGGGCCTATGGGTGCTCGAGGGTGATGCCCTTCTGCTGCGCGACTTCGCAGGCAAGGAAATCGAGCGCGTTGGCGAAGGCGTCCGCGAGTTCGCCATGGCCGCAGACCGCAGCGAGATGATCTTCGGTGACAGCCTGGGCGTCCACCGCCTGCGCAGCGACGGCAGCGCCCCCGAGACCCTGGCCGGACCCGGCTGTGAGTTGAGCTACGAACGCGCCAACAACGACGGCTACGTCGCCGCCTTCTACGCCCCCTGCGACGAGCGCCGTCTGCGAGTGGTCATGCCTCCCGACGATCGCGTGGTCGAAATCGACCAAGGCGTCCAGTGGCACTTCCGCCACCACGACATTCAGCTCTCGGGCGCGACCCACACCTGGACGTTCTACGAAACACGGAGCGTCGAAAACGGCATCGAGCAAATCGGCCACCACCTGCTATGGTCCGACCTGGAGACCCGCACCGAGCTCGACGTAGCGCTGGGGCCCGACTCCTTCGCCACACCCATCGACACCAGCGAGCCCCCCGGCCGTTGGCTCTTGAGCAGCGGCGAAACGCCGCCACGCCTGGGAGCCTGGTCGGCGGAGACCGGCTTCGTGGAGATCACCGACGACTTCAGGGCCCTCCTGTGGAGCCCCATGGGGCCGCTGGTCTTTCACCACCTCGACGATGGGGGCGTAGGCCAACTCGAACTGCTAGAACGCGGCCAGCTCGTGTCGCTGGCCGCAGGCGTGCCCTCCGAGGGCCTACTGGGCTTGCCAACGCCCGCAGATGTCGAGCGCCTGCCGGGCCTGATCGTCATCGATGCGGTGATTCACGACTACGACGGCGAGGTCGGAACCCTGTCGCGCATCACGCGCGACAGCGGACTCGAAGAACTCGCCCGCGGCGTGCCTCCCGCCAAAATCGACCGCTACGCCACCTACCTGCGCGGCGCCGAGCTGGTCGACCGCCTGCAAACCGCAACCATTCTCGCCTACTTGGAGAACTTCGATCCCAGTGCCGGCAGCGGCCGCCTCAGCGCCCTGCTCGAACACGGCGCACCGGCGGTCATCGACGAAGGGGTCGGCTCCTACGTCAGCAGCTCGGACGTGGGAATCGCGGGGCTCCTGTACGCGATCCCGTCGGGAAACCGCCAGGGGCTTTGGTTCGCACGGCAGTGAGCACGAAGGCCACAGCATTCTTTGTATCGATCCTGCCGCTGCTGTGCGCCCCGGCCCGCGCGCAGCAGCAAGACCGGCCGAGTGCCGATTCCTCGAGCGCGCAGACAACCGACCCCGGCGAAGCAGCTTCTGCTGAACCGCCAGACGCAAAGCGCACACCCGAAGACGACCTCGTCTTCTCCGCCCGCGCCGAAGTACAACCGCGCCCGGCCGGCTCGAAGCAGCTGCCCGAGAGCGAAACCCGCGACGTCGCCGGCGCCCTCGGCGATCCCATCCGCATGGTCGAGTCGCTCCCCGGCGTGGCGCCCGTGGCCAGCGGCTTGCCCTACGGTTATGTGCGCGGAGCGCCGCCGGCCACCGTCGGCTACTACTACGACGAAATCCCGCTGCCCCTGCTCTACCACTTCGCCCTGGGCCCCTCGGCGATCCACCCGCGCATGCTCGGGCCCCTGTCCTTCCATGCCGGCGTGCCCCCGGCGCGTTTCGGCCGCCGCCTGGGCGGAAGCCTCGCCGCCCAGGGCCCGGCAGCGCGCCTGCGCAGCGAGGGCGAACTCGAGTTGCGCCTGCTCGACGCCAACGCCTACCTGGCAACGCCCCTGGGCGACGGCAATGTCGCCGTGGCCGGCCGCTACGGCTACCCCGGCCTGGTACTCGACCTGATCTCGCCCAAGACCACGCTCGCCTACTGGGACTACCAGGCGCGCATGGAACATCCCCTCGGCGGCGGCTCGCGCGTGCAGCTGGTCTCCTTCGGCTCCTTCGACAAGCTCGAAAACCCGCCCTGGAACCAAGAGGGCGACCGTTTCAACTCCGCCAAGCTGCAGTTCCATCGCCTCGAGCTGCGCCTGCTCAACCGCGACGAAGCCCGCGGCATCGAAACGGGCCTGGGGCTGCGCGTGGGACACGACCAGTCGACGCTGGACGAAGAACTGGCCGTCGAAGCCCTGAGCCTGGGACCGCGCCTGTGGTTCAACGCCGACATCGGCGCGCGGGCCAGACTGCGCCTGGGCGCCGACTTCCAGGCCTCGCTCGGCTCCATCGACAGCCTGACGCAAAACGCGCCGCTTCAGGTCGGCGGCCGCCGTCAACTTCGAGTGGATCTTCCCATCTACGCCGAAGCCGCCGCCCGCAGCGCCGGAGGCATCCACGGCGAACTGCAGCTCGCGCCCCTCGACCCCCTGGTGCTGGATCTCGGCCTGCGCTGGGACCTGTGGCTGGTCGAGGGCGAACCGAGCCAAGCCGTCGACCCGCGCCTCAGAGCCACCTACCACCTCGGCAACACCGCACGCGTCCACGCCGCCGTCGGTCTCGCGCACCAGCCGGCCGTCTACCTCTTTCCGCTACCCGGCCTGACCGAAGTCGCCCTCGACCGCGGCCTGCAGCGCTCGCTGCAGAGCGAGCTGGGCTACGGCATGGACCTGCCGCTCTCGCTCGAGGTCGAAAGCCAGCTCTTCTACCACCACTACACAGACCTGCTACTACCCGAACTCTACGCCCCCGACGACGGCGACAGCGCCCCCAGCGTCGACGCCAGCAGCTACGGCATCGAACTCTTTGTCCGGCGCAGCCTGCGCGAAAGCCTCAGCGGCTTCATCAGCTACACCCTGGCGTGGGCAGAGGCCCACGAGTCGCCGGGCGGCCGCAGCTTTTCACCTGAATTCGACATCCGCCACGTACTCAATCTGGTAGCCCAATACCGCTTCGACCTCGGCCTCACCTTCGGCGGCCGCCTGCACGCCCGCTCGGGCCGCCCCTTCAACCGCTTCGACGTCGGCACCTCACCCACCTACGAGCTGCGCCTACCGCCCTTCGTGCGCCTCGACGCCCGCCTCGGCTACAACTTCAGCACCGACTTCGCCCAGATGCACGCCTACGTGGAGTGGCTCAACGTGACGCTCGCGCGCGAACGGCTGGGTGCGGAGTGCTTCTTTGGGAGTTGTCAGGTGCAGACGGCGCCGCCGATTTACTTTCCGAACTTGGGCGTGCGGGCGGAGTTTTGACGGGGGATTTGCGCGACCCGTGTCTACGCGCACCGGCATCCTCAGCAACGTCCATAATTCGTCTCCTCCGGTTACTCACTTGCCCCCTTCTTTCTGATCTGCCAGCAGGCGGAAGCCCAGGTTGTCGTTGCGATCATCGGGCCCGTTGTGGTTGCGACACGCTGCGCGCACGCCCCGCGCGCCGCAGATTCAGGAGCCGCCGCGCACCACCCGGGCACCGCCATCAGGCTCGAGCGCGACGAGGAATACGCCGATGTGCACGAGCGCCCTCTTCCGCTGCGCCAACCCGACCTGCACTCGTCGCGATGTGACCTGCCATCACCTGGTGTTTCGCTCGCAGGGCGGCGGACAGCAGCGAGCCAATCTCTTGTCACTCTGCAGCTGGTGCCATCTGCATGGCGTGCATGGCGGTCGGCTGAGGGTGACGGGGCCGGCCTGGCGACCGGTCTTCGTCTTCGGCGTGATGCGCGTGGAGGGGCGCGAGCGGCGTGTTGCGGATGGTGGGTGGCCGCGGCCCCCGTGCGTCACCGCCTTGAGCAGCCCAAGAACTTCAATGCAGAGGCACGTCCCCCGCCACCGCCGGATGTTCGTCGTCGCCGATGCTCTTGAGGTCGCCGTAGCCGAGTTCACCCCAAAAGTTGGCGCCCCAGCAGCGCGTCTCGGCCTCTTGCGTGACGACGCAGCTGTGGAACAGACCGGTCGAGACGCTCGTGACACCCACGCCGACCTCCACGGGTGGCACCGCCGACGGGCTTTCGTTGTCACCGATGGCATCCATGCGGCTGAGGCCGCTTTCGCCGTGGGTACCAAGGCCCCAGCAACGGATGCCGCCGCCCTGGATCATGGCGCAGCTGTGGTAGCCACCGGCATGTACCGACAGGGCCGCTTCGCCGAGATCAACCAGGCCTACGCTGACCGGGGTCTCGTCGTCGCCAACGTTCGCGGTATTGCCGTAGCCCAGCCTTCCGCTGCCGCCATGGCCCCAGCAGCTCACGCCTCCGCCCACCAATAACGCACAGCTATGACGGTCGCCGGCAGCCAGCGCTACCACCTGCCCCGGTAGCTGCACCGGGCCGACCTCGCCGGGCAGCTCGTCGTCGCCGACGCGGCTCCTGTGGCCGTAGCCCAGCTGGCCGGCGCTGTTATCACCCCAGCAGCGCACCTCGCCCGACTCGAGCAGGGCGCAGCTGTGGTCGCCTCCGGCCACGAGCTGCCGCACCAGACCGCCCAAATAAAGGTCACCGGCCTCCTCGGGCGCTTCGTCGTCGCCGACGAGATCCACGTGTCCATAGCCGAGCTGGCCGAAGCTGTTGTCACCGAAACAGCGCACGGCGCCGTCGTCGAGCAGTACGCAGCTGTGTTGGCGTCCCAGTGCCATCGCGCGCACCGGGCCACCGATGGCCACGTCACCGAGTACCGCAGGCGTCTCGCTGGCCCCCACGTCCGCGGTGCTGGCCGTTCCGAGCTGCCCGCGGGCACCGGCGCCCCAGCAGCGCAAGCGGCCACGCTCTAGAAGCACGCAGCTGTGGTAGCCGCCGGCTTCGATATCGAAAACGGCCTCACCGATGTTGACGTGGCCCGCCGACCAGGGCGACTCGTCGTCGCCGATGCTTTCGAGGTTGCCGTAGCCCAGGCGCCCCTTGTCGGCCGAGCCCCAGCAGCGCACGACGCCTTCGTTCATGAGCGCGCAGCTATGGCTCCAACCCACCACCACCTTTTGGGTCTCGGTGGCGATGTCGATGCAGTCGTAGCCGTCGCCGCCGAAGCCCAGGCCGCAGTCGCAGCTGTAGCCGCCCTCTTCGTTCACGCAGGTGGCCATGATGCTGCACTGGTCGCTGCCCAAGGCGCACTCGTCGATGTCGGCGCACCGAGAGCCATCGCCCTCGTAGCCCGGTGGACAGCTACAGGCGTAATGTCCGGGCAGGTTTTCGCAAAGGGCCACCGGGTCGCAGCCGGCGCTGCCGTCAGTGCACTCGTCCACGTCCGAGCAAACGGTGCCGTCGCCTTGATAGCCAGCCGGGCAGCTGCACTCGAAGCCGCCCACGACGTTGCTGCAAGAAGCCAGGGCGTGGCAGTCGTCGAGGGCGAGCGCGCACTCGTCCAGGTCTTCGCAGCTGAAGCCGTCACCAAAGTAGCCCCGGTTGCAGTCGCAGACGAAACCGCCGTCCATGTTCACGCAGGCGGCGTGTTCGTTGCAGAGGCCGGACTGGGCGCACTCGTCCACGTCGTCGCAGATGAAGCCGTCGCCGTAGTAGCCGTCGAAGCAGTCGCAGGTGTAGCTTCCGAGGTTGTTGATGCACAGGGCGTAGTAGGAACAGGAGTCGAGCCCCAGCGCGCACTCGTCGATGTCTTCGCACGCAAAGCCGTTGCCGGTGGTGCCCGTCGGGCAGTGACAGCTGTAGCTGCCGATGGAGTTGTGGCACTCGGCCAGGGGGTCGCAGCCGTGCACGCCCAGGGCGCACTCGTCCAGGTCGACGCACTCGATGCCGTCGCCCTCGAAGCCCGCCTCGCAGCTGCAGCTGTAGCTGCCCGGCTCGTTGGTACACAGCGCATAGGCCTTGTGGCAATCGTCGAGCCCCAGGGCGCACTCGTCGATGTCCTGGCAGACGAAACCGTCGCCCTCATAGCCCTCCCGGCAGCTGCAGTCGTAGCCACCGGGCGTATTGCTGCACTGGGCGCCAGTCGCGCAGAGGTGGATGCCGAGTTCGCATTCGTCCAGGTCGACGCAGCGGTCTCCCTGCGTCTCGTAGCCATCGGGGCACAGGCATCGGTAGCTACCCGGAAGGTTTTTGCAGACGCCCGGCTCGGCGCACGGGCCCGAACCCTGGGCGCATTCATCAATGTCGTTGCAGATGAAGCCATCCCCGCTGTAACCCTCTTGGCACTGGCACTCGAAGCCACCCATCAGGTCGACGCAGCTGGCGTCTGCGTCGCATAGGGCACTACCCTCGACGCACTCGTCGCTCTCGCTGCAGCTGCGGCCGTCGCCCTCGTAGCCCGGCAAGCAGCGACACTCGTAGCCGCTCAGGGCGTCGTGGCAGGTGGCGTTTTTGGCGCACTCGTGGGTGCCCTCGGCGCACTCGTCGACAAGGGGTTCGAAGGCGCAGGCCTGGATGCTGTCGGCCTGGGCGCCGCCGCGGAGCCCGAGGGCGACGCCCCCGAGCACGATCGGCTCGACATTGACTGTGAGTTCACCAACTGCGGTCTGGCCATCGTCGCCCAATACCCGCGCCTCGAGCACGCCATCGGCAGGCACGCTCACCTCAAACGAAACCCAGCTTCCCGTCACCACGGCCAGCGTGACAGCATCGAGCGTGGCCGGCCCCTCGCCCGCGCCGTGCCGCTCCAGGCGCAGCTCCGCGCGGCCTGCGTCGATCGCGAACACCAGGGCGTCTTCATCCCATTGACCCACGCCGAAGGAGGCGACCGCGGCGTCCGGCACACGCACCCAGGCCCGCATTCGGTCGCCCGGCTGACCGAAGAGGGCACCGTTGTTGCGCGACAGCTGGCACTCGCCCGCCAGACCAAGCGCGCCGTCGTGGGCCGCGTCGGCCAGGACAAGGGTTTGTCCGGAGCTCAACTTCCAGTCGGACGAAGGCCACGGACCGACTTCGAAGTCGTCGATCAGGCTGCAGCGATCGGAGCCTTTGCAGCTGAAGCCGTCGCCCTCGTAGCCGTAACGACAGCTGCACTCACAGCCGCCGGCCACGTTGGTACACAGGGCGTTTTCGTCGCATCCGTCGAGGCCGCGCGCGCATTCGTCCACGTCGCTGCAGCTCGTGCCGTCACCCTCGTAGCCCTCGTTGCACTCGCAGAGGTAGCCATCGCTCAGGTCCGTGCAGCTCGCGTTGATATCGCAGTCATGGGTGCCCTCGGCGCACTGGTCGGCGTCAGCGCATTGCTGACCGTCGCCGTAGTAGCCCGGCTTGCAGATGCAGCGGTAGTCGCCCGGTGTATTTTCACAGCTGGCGTTGGCGTGGCAGTTGGCGACGCCGAGGGCGCACTCGTCGACGTCCACGCACTTCGAGCCATCGCCCACGTAGCCGCCGTTGCATTCGCAGGCGAAGCCCCCGGAGAGGTTCGTGCACACGGCCTGCGGCGCGCAGGGCGCGCTGGCGCACTCGTCGATGTCCTCACACTCGAAGCCATCGCCCACAAAGCCCGCCTTGCAGGAACAGCCGCAGCCGCCCACCGTATTTTGACAGTCGGCGTCGGCGCTACAGCCGGAAGTTCCATCCGCGCATTCGTCGACGTCCACGCAATGGCCCTGGTCATTGGCCGCAAAACCCGTCGGGCACGCCACCGGCTCGCCGTCGATGCACTCGAAGCCACCCGGCAGGTTGCTGCAGTGCACCGGGCAACCGTCCAGTCCCAGCGCACATTCATCGACGTCGGTGCACTGGGTGCCGTCACCCTCATAGCCGGGTGGACAGCTGCAGCTGAAACCCAGGCGCGTATTTTCACAACTGGCCAGGGCGTGGCAATCGTCGAGCCCCAGGGCGCACTCATCGATATTGCTGCACTGAAGGCCATCGCCGACGAAGCCCTGGTTGCAGCTGCACTGGTAGCTGCCTTCCAGGTTGTGGCAGCTGGCATCCTCGTGGCAGCCGTGGGTGCCGAAGAGGCACTCATCCAGGTCCTGGCAAACCCTGCCGTCGCCGAAGTAGCCCCCGTGACACTCGCAGTCGAAGCCACCGGCGGTATTGCTGCAGTTGGCGTGTTCGTCGCAGTGGTGGGTGCCCAGGGCGCATTCATCGATGTCGAGGCAGCTCAGTCCGTCGCTCTCGAAGCCGTCGATGCAAATGCAAGTGAAACTGCCGATGGTATTTTCGCAGACGCCGTTGTCGTCGCAGCTGTGGGTGGCCTCTTGGCATTCATCCACGTCTTGGCAGCTCGCGCCATCACCTCGATAGCCGGGCCGGCAGCGACAGGAGTAGCCGACTGGCTCGTCGATGCAGTCGGCGTTGTCATCGCAGACGAAATCGCCGCTGGCGCACTCGTCCTGCGGAATCGCAAAGCTCTCACAGTCGCCGGCCTCGGCCGGGGTCTCGTCGTCGCCGATATCCTCTTGCATGCCGCAGCCCAGGCGCCCGTACTCGCCCTTGCCCCAACAGCGCACGCGACCGGCCGCCAGTAGCGCACAGGTGTGGTAGGAGCCGGCCGCGAGCTGTAGTGCGGGTTCGCCCAGGGGTACGTCCCCGGCGCTTTCTGGAGTCTCGTCATCGCCAATGGTGCGCACGTTGCCATAGCCCAGGGGCCCGTACTGGCCGCGCCCCCAACAGCGGACCGCGCCACCCTCGAGCAGCGCGCAGGTATGATAGGTGCCAGCGACCAGCTGCAGCGCGGGCGCCCCCAGCGGCACGTCGCCGACGGCCGCAGGCACTTCATCGTCACCGACGCTGTCCATGCTCGCATAGCCCAGCGCGCCCAGCCGCCCGAAGCCCCAGCAGCGCACCGCGCCGCCGACCATCAGGGCACAGCTGTGATACCAACCAGCTACAAGTTGCATCACCTCGCCGCCGACTTCGACGCGACCGGCAAACTCCGGCGTTTCGTCGTCACCCACGTTTTCGAGGTGCCCCAAACCGAGCGGGGCGTGCTGCCCGCGGCCCCAGCAACGCACCGAGCCGTCCTCGATGAGCGCACAGCTGTGGTCGCGCCCGGCGCAGACCTGGCGCGCGGGGCCGCCGAGTTCCACCGGCGGCAGCATCAGGGGGGTCTCGTCGTCGCCGATGGACTCGGTGCCGGCGTATCCCAACTGTCCGTCAATGCCCAAGCCCCAGCAGCGAACCGAGCCGTCTTCGAAGAGCGCGCAGGTGTGCTCGCCGCCGCCGGCCACCTGCACAACGCCCTCGGGCAGCCATGCGTCGCCGGCGCTGTCGGGGAGTTCGTCGTCGCCGATATCGCGATTGTGACCATAGCCCAGGGGTCCGTAGTGGTTGCGACCCCAGCAGCGCAGGCTGCCGCCCTCGATCAGCGCGCAGCCATGGGTGACGCCCAGGCCCATATCGACGACGCGGCCACCCACGGGCACGTAACCTACGTCGGCCGCCAACTCATCGTCGCCGATATCGTCGGTGTTGCCGTAGCCGAGCTCGCCGTAGATCCCCCAACCCCAGCAGCGCACAAGGCCCGTGTCCATGCGCGCGCAGGTGTGGGCGCCGCCGGCGTAGATGGCCTCGATGGTGGAAGCCCCGTCGGCGCAAAAACGACCGTCGCCCTCGTAACCGAGTTCGCAGGCGCAGTCGAAGGTTCCCTCGAGGTTTTCGCAGCGCGCGTGGCTGTGGCAGTCGGAAAACCCGCGCTCGCATTCGTCCACATCCTGGCAGCTGAAGCCGTCGCCCTCGTAGCCGTCCTGGCAGATGCAGCTGTAGTCGCCTTGCGTGTTTTCACAGACGGCCCGCACGTCGCAGCCATGACTCCCAGTTGCGCACTCATCCACGTCCTGGCAATCCCAACCGTCGCCCTCGTAGCCGGGAAGGCAGCGGCATTCATGGGCGCCGGCCGTGTTGATGCACTCGGCCAGCTGCCCGCACGGGGCGCTGGCCGAGTGGCACTCGTCCACGTCTTCGCAGCTCACGCCATCGCCCACGTAGCCGGGCAAGCACCGGCACTCGTATCCGCCCTGCGTGTTGTCGCAGCGGGCCCCATCGGAACAGGCGTCGGTGCCGTCTGCGCACTCGTCCACGTCGTTGCAGCTTACGCCATCGCCGCGGTAGCCCTGGCGGCAGTGGCACTCGAAGCCGCCGTCGACGTTGACACAGTCGGCGCTTTCGGCGCAGCCATGGGTGCCCTCTCGGCACTCGTCGACATCGGCGCAGGAAAAGCCGTCGCCCGCATAACCCGGGTTGCAGTGGCAGCGATAGCCCTCTTCGGCGTCGATGCAGCGTGCGTGCGCGTGGCAGCTGTCGATCTGCAGCTCACACTCATCGACTGGTGTGCTCGTGCCGCCGCCATCGGCCGGGCCGGCGTCGGCTTCGGAAGCGCCAGCATCGGCAGCCGCATCGACTTCGGGAGGCTCGCCGACGCCCGCGTCGGTCCCACGACCACCCGCGTCGGTCGCGGAACTGCCGCCGTGGACTTCCGGCTGGCAAGCGAAGCCATCACCCACAAAGCCCTCATTGCACGCGCAGACCCCGACGCCCTTGTTGGCTCGACAGCTGGCGTTGACATCGCAGGCATTGCCGCAAGCTCCGCAATGGGCGCGGTCGTTTCGCAGGTCGGCTTCACAACCATTGTGGTAGTCGGCGTCGCAGTCGCCGCGGCCCACCTCGCAGTGGGCGACGCACCTACCCTCGCGACAGCTGACGATATGGCTGCTGTCGTTGCAGGAGACGCCGCAGGAGCCGCAGTTTTCGTTGTCCACCAACAGGTCGGCACCGCAGGGATTGGCATGCCCCACGTAGGCGCCGCTGAAGTGGTGGATGGACGCGATGCGCTGTCCTCGTCCGGCCCGGGACTCGATGATCTCGAAGGCCTGGGCCCGTCTTTCCCGGGTAAAATAGAAAGCGGCGTCCTCGGAGGCGCCCTGGTAGTCGATGCTCAGCTCGGCAGGTTCCAGGAAGCGCAGGCCGGAGGGCTCCAGCCGGTAGACCGGCGAAAACGCCAGCTGCCCTTCGGGCGGTGACTCCTCGGTGCGGATCATGACGATCTCGACCGTGCGCTCGAGGGCGCCAGCGGGAATCTCGAGGCGCGCCCCTTCGACTTCCACACGGCCACCGGCAGCACCGATCTGCTCCATGCTGGTCTGGAGCTTGGAGCGCGGCCGGCGGTCGACCTCACAGGCTGCTGTGACCGATGTGAGGAGAACCAGCCAGAGGTACGCCCGCCAAACGCCATGACTTTCGCGGATGCTCACAAGCCCGCCGATCGGCCTGCGCTGCGAGGATCTTTAGGCGACGGGCGGCTCGGCTCAACCAAAGGCAAGCGAAGCCCGCCGCGCGCGAATTTACGGCACGTTCAAACCGGTCGACGCTTCCCGGGCAAGAATGCGCAAAACCAAAGGCCCATGGCCGATTTTCCTACGCCGCTACAATCGTTGACGCCCATACGGCACCAAAATGCTACGATCCAAGGACGACCCACTGGCGCGAACTACCCAGCCACACCGCCGCGCCCATGCACGCACAGCGAGCAAGCCATGAGCGAAGACAAACGCCGCGATCCTCGTTTCGACAGCGACAAGAAGCTCTGGTGCGAAGGCCAGGATGCGAGCGCGGTCGCGCGCAACATGAGCCGCAGCGGCATGTTGATCCTGGGTGATGCCGACAAGGAGGTCGGCGATCACGTCAAAGTCGCCTTCGAATCCGAGGAGGGGCGGATCGAGCTCAACATGCAGGTCATGTGGCGGAGCGAAAACGAGGACGACAGCCACCGCCGCGGGCTTGGGCTGAAGATCGTGGGCTTCGAGCAGGGCGAAGAAGCCTACGACCACTTCGTGCAGCGCAATCTAGAGCAGCGCACCAGGTCCGGAGCCAAGGATGCTGATTCGGACGCGGACGGAGAAGACTGAGAAGCGCCCGCCTCGGGTCAGGGTGCTAGCGCCGGCTCGCCCTCGGGTTCCTTGACCTCGGCCAGCTGCGCGGCCTCCGCGGACGACTGCGGCTTGGCTTCACGTCGCGCCGAACCGGGCTCTGTGTCGGACTCGCCATCGCCCGTGTCGGCCTTGTCGCCCTTGCTCGATCCCGGCTCCCACTCCGTCGGCCCATCGCTGCGCACATCCAGGTGCACGAAGCCCGCGCCCTTGTAGCGCCCCACGCCGCCGACGCCCTTTTCGGTGAGCCAGCTCGAGAGCTTACCGGTGGCCACGCCACGCATGCGAATGTCGGCGCCGCGCCCGGCTGCGTGGTGGGCCAGGCCGCCGTGGCTCTCGCCATGCTTGCCACAGCGACCGCCGACGACCTGGATCGGGCGGCCGAAGTGCTGGTAGGCCGCCGTCAGAACCTCGATCAAAGCGCTATCGAGGACTGCGGGAGCCTCACCTTCGCAGGCAAACGCCTGCATCACCAACTCGTAGTCATCTTTCATCGGCTTGCCGTCGGCCGACAGCGGGTGCAGCTCCAGGGGCTGGTCGGCGCTGGGCAGTGAAAGCTGCAATGCCGGCCCCGGTGTCAAGGCGACTTCGGGCTCGGCGGGGGCTGCGGGCGCCTGGAGCGTGGGCGCCGCAGCCGATCTACCCTGCGCTTTGGCTGCGACCGGCAGCGCCGTGGGTTCAACTGCGCGCGCCAACGAGGCCTCGGCATGGGCCATTTGATCCATGCTCAAAGCACCCCGCGCGCCGACCCAATAACCGGCAGCTGCGCTCAGCGTCAGCGCCCCGATCAGCGAAGCGACCGCTCCCAGGGTTCGCCCCCGACTCCACTGGTAGCGGCGCGCGGCGCGCCCTGCGCCAGCGAGCACGACCACCGTCACTTGCCGTGCGTTCGATCTCACGCAATTAGGGTAGCGCCGAACCGAGGCGCACAAAAAGCGGTGCGCATGACACCGCGTTGTCGGTCGGTGTGCGCTCGTGCGTCAGGGCGCTACCCCATCGCGCGCAGCGCGCTGACCACTTCGTCCATGGTCTGGGGGCGATCCTCGGGGCGCTTTTCCAGCATGCGCAGCATCAGGGCGACGAAATCCGGCGGCAAGGCGGCCCTGACCTCGTCGGCAAGTTCCGGCGTCGCCGTCAGATGCTTCATCAACACCTGCGGCGTCTCGCCCTCGAAGGGTACGGCGCCGCTGCACATCTCGAAGAGGGTGACCCCCAGTGAATAGATGTCGCTGCGGGCGTCGACCTCCGCGGCGGTGGCCTGCTCCGGACTCATATAGGCCGGCGAGCCCATCACCGCACCCGGCCGCGTCAGCTTGGTATCGCCGCCCTCCTGCATCAGCTTGGCCAGCCCGAAGTCGGTCACCTTGACGTGGCGCGGGCCGTACATCAGCACGTTGGGGGGCTTGAAGTCGCGGTGCACCACGCCGCGCCCGTGGGCGTAGGCCAGCGCCTCGGCAAGCTGCCGGCCCAGCTCCAGGGTGCGCTCGAAGGGCAGCGCCCCCTGCTCCAGCACGCCATCGAGACTGCCCGACTCCAGCAACTCCATGGCCATCCACATGCCCTGGGGGTCCTGCCCCACATCGAAGACCTGGACGATGTGGGGATGGGCTAGCTGGGCGAGCACGCGCGCCTCCCGCAGGAAGCGGGCCGACAGCTCTCGGTTGAGGGCCAGCTCGGGAAAGAGCCGCTTGAGCGCCACCTTGCGGCCCAACATGCTGTCGTGGGCCCGATGCACCACGCCCATGCCGCCTGCACCCAGCTCGGCCTCGACCACGTAACGGCTGCCCGTAGTCGCCGCCGAAGTCGTCGCCGCGCCCGCAAGCGTGGCGCCGGCACCGTCCACGACCGGCGCTGCAGTGCCATCCTGGCTGATGAAGGTCGCGTCGGTGGCCGAAACCCCGGCCGCTGAAGCCCCCCCCACCACCGATGCCGCCGCAACCGACCCGCCCGAAGCCTCGGCTCCGGCCCGATCCTGCTCGCGACGGGTACTCCGACCCGCAGCAGCCGCAGCGCCGGCAGCGGCGACCTCCGGGAGGTGCAGCAGCAGCAACGCGGCCGAGGTGCCCGCGGTGGATAGCCAGTAGACCAGGCCGATGCCCGTGCGCAGGGCATCACCGCGCGGATCCTTGCGCTTGCGCTTGCCCAGACCCAGAAAGCCGCCGGAAACCTTGGAGGGATAGACAGCCTGCACCAGCACCTCCCGGAGCGGCGGCATCACGAAGAGCCCCAGGAGCACCATCGCCGCAAACGTGAGCTGGGCGCGTCGCGCCCCCAGCAGCCAGGCGCGCAGCTGCTCGGGACGCTCCCGCACGCTCGGGAGCAGGTCGATGGCGTGCCGGAGCCGCGGCCCCAGCCCGGTGGGCTCGGCGGGGTCGGCACCGGCTGCGCTCAGCTGGGCGGGATGTTCGTGCATGGCGGGCGGCAATTGTAACGTGAAGTGCCACGCTCATGGCGTCTTTCGCGTACAGCGTGGTTGCCGATTTAGTACAGACGGTCGAAATTTACTTGCCCGCCCCCCAAAAGCTGGCTAGAGCATGGGTCGTCGTCGGGTTGCGTGCCTCGGTCAGGCCTCCGCACGCCGACGCGGACGCGCATGGTCGAGCATGAGGCGTGACGTGAGTACCTCGATGCAGCACAGCGAAGGATCGGTGGGACTAGGGCAGACCGACGCACTTCATCCGCGGGGTGGCCAGGACGGCCAGCTCGAGGGGCCGCGGGCGCCGTCCTCGGGGCCGCGGGTGCTCTTGCGCAACCTGGCCGGGCAGGACTGGGTAGTCCTGGGCCTGCACCTCTATTTGAACGTGCGCATGTTCGCGCTGCCCTCGAGCCCCGAGGTATCGACCGCCCGCGCCTACACCTTCGGACTGCTGTCGGCGGTGCTCTTCGTGCTGCTGTTGACCCGCGGCCAGATGATGGGTGCCGGTCCGCTGCGCTCGGCCATCTACCGCTTCGGGCTCTTCATCCCCACCGTCAGCACCTACTTCGCCATGCGTCACGTGATGCGCGCGCTGGACCCGGTGCTATTGGACGCGCCGCTGTTGGCCATCGACCGCGCGCTTTTTGGCGAGACCCCGTCATTGCTGATGGAGCCCCTGGTCACGCCGTTGAGCGTCGAGTTCTTCGCGTTCTTCTACTACGGCTATTACGCGCTGCTGGGCACCCACCTCTTTGGCACCCTGCTCTTCGACGACGGCCGCCGCGCCTACGAGCTGCTCTTCGGCGCCGCCTGGGTGGTGGCCGTGGGGCACTGCGTCTACACGCTGGTGCCGGGCGTCGGCCCCTACGCCCACTGCGCCGACCTCTTCACCAAACCGCTCGAGGGCGGCTTCTGGTGGCGACAGGTGCTCGATGCCGTAACGGCCGCCGGCGCCGCGCTCGACATCTTCCCCTCCCTGCACACCGCCTATCCCAGCTTCCTGGCGCTGCACTCCCTGCGCTACCGCAAAACCTCGCCCTACCGATACTCGGTGATCCCGGTCTGCATCATCGCCACCGTCATCGTGATCTCGACCATGTTCCTGCGCTGGCATTACGCCATCGACGTGGTGGCGGGGCTGCTTGTGGCCTACTCGGCCGGAAGCGTGGCCTCCTGGGCCTACGACCGCTTCGACTCCGACGAGGCCAGGGCCCAGCAGCGTGCCCGCCAGCCCGCCGGCGCGGCAGAGCGACAGCCGGCCTGGGAGCCCCTGATGCCCGCCGGCATGAGCCGCCCCGACTACGTCTGGCTGATCGGGGTGCTGTCGGTGCACCTGCTGGTGATCGTGCTGGCCTCGGTGCTGGGCGCTCGCGCCCATTGACTGCGCCCTACAGCGCCGTGACTTCGCGCGGCGAGGGCCACACCACGGCCACGCCGTCGCCCAGCTGACCGTAGGCCGAACGGCCCCAGCAATAGAGCCCATCGTTACCGTCCAGCCGCCCCACCACACAGGCGTGGGCTTGCCCCAGGCCCAGCGCGTCGACGCGATTGAATGCTGGCCCGGCTCCCGGGCTGGTCTCGCGGCTGGTGACGGTGCCGCGGCCGAGCTGGCCGTAGTCGTTTTCGCCGAAGCACAACAAACCATCGCCGTTGGCCGCACAGGTGAAACGGTCGCCGGCCTCGAGCAGGCCGAAGCCGCCCAGCGACGGCACCACATTCGGATCGAAGTGGTCGGTGGTGGTGCCGTCTCCCAGTTGCCCCTGGCTGTTGTCGCCCCAGCAAATCAGCCCGGCGGCGTCACTGATCACGCAGACATGGTCGTGGCCGGCGGCGATGGCCGAGGCCGACACGCCGGCGACCGTCGCGGGCAAACTCGGGGTCGCGCTGGCCGCGCCCTGACCGAGCTGACCATCGGCGTTGTCTCCCCAGCAGACGACCGACGCGCCCGAGCGCGCGCAGCTGAAGTCCTGGTCGGCCGACAGTTCGTCGGTGACGGTGATGCCGAGACCGGAGAGGTCCAGGGCCGCGGGCGTCGGAGCCGGGGTTACGCCCATCAGCCCCAGCTGTCCCACTCCGTTGCGACCCCAGCAGAAGACGCCGCCGGCGGTATCGAGGGCGCAGCTATGCTCTTCGCCGGACGCGACCTGTGACCACTCGCTACCCAGCAGCTGCGCCGGTGCCGTGATCTCGCTGCGCGAGTCGCCGAGCCCGAGCTGGTCGCTGCCGTTCTTACCCCAGCAGTAGAGGTCTCCGTCGTTCTGCACCGCGCAGCTGTGATGCAAGCCCAGCGCCACGTCTTTGACGTCCGCGAGTATGGCAACACTGCCGGGCTCACTCCGAGCGAGCTGGGTACCGTCACCGAGCTGGCCCTCGTCGTTGCGCCCGAAGCAGAAAAGTTCTCCACTGCGAGTGAAACACGTGTGATTGGCCCCGAGCCACACGCCATCCGCGTTGTCGGTGACCTTCACCAGTGCCGTGGAGTGGGGCAGTCGCCCGTCGCCAAGCTGACCGTGGCCTCCGGCGCCCCAGCAGTACAGGCGACCGCAGACGTCGATGGCGCAGCTGTGGGAGCCGACGTCGTCGCCGCCGGCATCGATGGCGACCAGCGGCGGCAAGCTGGCCAGTGCCGTGGGCAGCGCCCGGTTGACCTGGCTGCCATCACCGAGCTCGCCACTGCGATTTTGGCCCCAACAATAGGCCAGCCCCTGATCGTCAATGGCGCAACTGTGCTCTTCACCTGCCGTGATGGCCTCGATCACCACGCCGTCCAGACCCTTGACCGCAGTGGCCACCGACAGCGACGTGGCGGAGTCGTTGCCCAATTGGCCGTAGTCGTTTTCGCCCCAACAATAGACGCGGCTGTCGGTGGTCAGGGCGCAGACATGATCGTCGCCGGAAGCGATCGCCTCCATCGCGGGCAGCTCGCCGCCACCGGTGAGCACCACGCGCGAAGGCGACATCGAGTCCGTGGTCGAGTCGTTGCCCAGCTGGCCGTCGCCGTTTTCACCCCAGCAATAGACCGCACCATCGCCGGCGAGCGCGCAGCTGTGATCGCCACCCGCTGCCACCTGAACGGCGCCAGTCACGCCGGGCACCTGGATCGGAGTCTGGTCGGCGGTGTCGGCCACGCCGATCTGCAGGCTCGAGTTTTGACCCCAGCAGTAGACGCTGCCGTCGCTGCGCGCCGCGCAGCTGTGGTACTCGCCGGCGGCGATGGAGATGGCGTCGGGGACTTCGGCCACCGCACCCGGCAGCTCAGAATCGCCGGCATGTCCGAGCTGCCCATCCCAGTTCTGTCCCCAACAAAGCACCGCCCCCGCGGCCCGCCGCGCGCACACGTGGTAGCGCCCGGCGGCGATCTCGAGAGCGTCGCTGATACCACTGACGGCGGCGATAGGACTGGCGTTTTCGCTATTTCCCAGGCCGCGCTGGCCGCTCGAGTTGCGCCCGAAGCAAATTATCTCCTGGTTACGAATGGCACAGCTCATGTCGGCGCCGGTCGTCACCTGTGTGAAACGGAGGTCGGCGGCCAATGGCTCGCAGGCGGGCACCTGGCCGGCATCGGCGCCGGCATCGACAGTCCCGTCGCTGCCGTCCACGGTCGCGTCCACTGCCCCGTCGGCCGAGCTGGCATCGGTCCCCGTCCCGGCCTCGGACAAGCCGGTGTTGGTGCCCGCCTCGCCCTCGCCGGGCGCGGCGTCTGTGCTCCCATCGCCCGCGACGCCGGCATCGGGTGCGTCGCGAACCAGGGCGTCGAAATCCAAGCTGCAAGCGCCCAGGCCGAGCGCGCAGGCCACAAGCAACGCTCGCCATCTCGTGCAAAGACTCACGGCCGGGCCTCGCCGAGCAACTCGGACAGCTCGAGCTGCACGAACAAGTAATCGCGACCGCCCTCAATGCGTAGGGCGTGGGCTGCGGTCTCACCGGCCTCGCTCTCGACGAAGAAAGCGACGGCGGCACCGACCAGGGCGGCGGCCGACAGCCCCAGGGTGACCTGGTGCAGCGTGACCAGCAGCGGCCCGCTCGAGTCGTCCACCTCCGCCTGCGTGCAACCCACGCGCCGACAGCGCGCATCGAGTTCGTCATAACGCGCGTTGGCCTGCCACCACAGCACACCGCTGCCGACTGCGGCGGCTGTTCCACCACCTAGCAGCACCCAGGTCCACAGGCGACCACCACCGCTTGCGACCGGCGTGGCTTCCCCTTCAGAAGAGGCCTGCACCGGGCCAGCGCCTTCGGGCGCCTCCGGCGCGGCCTGCGCCTCGACGTCCGGGCTCGCCGTATTGTCGTCCAGGGCCTTGCGCAATAGCTCCATGCGACGCTCGACCTCGCGGCGCCGCGGCGAGTCGGGCTCCGCCACAAGGAAGCGCTCGAAGGACTCCAGCGCCAGCGCGTCGCGACGCAGACGCTCGGCAGCGATGGCGATGTTGTAGTGCAGCGCCTCGCGACCACTGAGCTCGAAGGAGCGCTGAAAGTATTGCAGCGCCGCTTCGTAGCGCCCTTCCTCGAAGGCCGCGCGGCCGGCGGCAAAGAGGCCCTGGGCCTCGCCCTCGGACAGCTGCTCGGCGGCTTCGTCGGCTTGGACCCCCGCCGGCGCGACCGCCGCGATGCAAGCCCAGAGCAGCACCTGGGCCAGCGCGCTCACGCCTGGAGCGCTCTTCCCACACCGCCCACCTGTGGCAGCAGCAACCATTGGCCTGCGATCATAGCGCGTTGGCGCTGTCGGAAAGAAGCCCCCAGCAGCGAGCCCCGATAGCCGCGGGTTGGGCTTTACGGGCGGGGCGCGCAGACGCCATGCTTCGCCCCCCGTGGACCCGCATTGGAGCCCGCCCAGTCCCTGGCAGATGCGCCTGGCGCTCAGCCTGATCAAGCCCTTCGAGCTGGCCCTGGACGTGCGCCTCGAGGGCGCCGAGCGCATTCCCGATCAGCGCCCGCTGCTCTTCGTCGGCAACCACCAGCTGATGGCCCTCGACACCCCCTTCCTGATCGCAGCCGTCTACCGCGAGCGCGGCCTTTTGCTGCGCGGCCTGGCCGACGACCTGATCTACGCCGTGCCGGGCCTGCACCAGCTGGCGAGCCACTTCGGCATCGTGCAGGCCAGTCCCGAGGCCTGCACCTCCCTCTTCGAGCAAGGACAGTGTGTGCTGGTCTACCCGGGCGGCGCGCGCGAGGCGAGCAAGGGCGCCGGCCGCGCCTACGAGTTGGAGTGGTGGGGGCGGTTGGGCTTTGCACGCCTGGCCCTGGAGCACCGCACCACGGTGGTGCCGGTGGCCGCGGCGGGCCTCGACGATCGCGTGCGTATCTTCCTCGATCGCGAAGACGTGCTGTCGAGCCCGCTGCGCCGGGTGGTCGACGCCCTGCACGTGCGCCACGACCTCTTGCCGCCCGTCTTCGTGCCCAAAGCCCGACCCAAGCTGCGCTTTCGAATCTGCGAGCCCATCGCCATCGACCACTTCGACGGCCGCGACTCGGAGACCGCCGTGCGCACCCTGCGCAGCGAGGTGGCCCGCGCCCTCGACCACGAACTCGAGGCGATGCTGAAAGAGGAGTGAGCCCCGAGGGCTTCAGCCTCCCCCGTGGCAGCGGCCGCAGGCGACGATCAACTCCCGATAAACGCCCTGGCGAGCCAGGGGCGTCTGCGCATCGCGGGCGCGGGGGCCGAGCTGGCGCACGGCATTGATGCCGACTTCGAACTCGCTACCCGCCGGTTGATCCGGGGGCGGACTCCACTCCATGGTCAGCGCCTCGGCGCCGGCGATCCAGGCCTCGTGGGAGGGCGCCACCAGACCGATCCACAGCTGCTCGGCAACCCAGGCGTGGCGCGCCATGGCCTGGGCCAGGTTCTCCTCGGCCTCGTGCTGATAGTAGCCGAGCACATCGCCTCGCTTGTCGGGTCCGGCCACACGCTCGCGATGGCAATCGCCACACTGGCGCGCAACCTCGGCCACGCCGGAAGCTGCGGCTTCCAGCTCGCTGACCTTGGCCGCGCGCTCTGCCGTGCGCTGCATGTCGTAGAGGGCGCGCATCCAGGCCTCGGGAATCTCGATGCCGTAGTCTCCGGCCGCCAGCTCCCCCATCGGCGCCTGGGCATCTGTGGGCTTGCCGGCGATCACCGCATCGCGCGCGCGGGTCACCATGGCGAAGTGGTGCTGCATGTGCTCGGCGGCGGTCGGCGACTCACCCTCTGCCCCCTCAGCGCCCGGCTCGCTCTGCTCGGCGCCGCTGGCCGGCTCAGCGCTCGGTTCCTGCAACGCGGGCGTGCTGCTGCCGCAACCCAGGAAGGCCAGAACCGCCAGGATTCGTGCAGAATTCATGCCCAGGACCTACGCGCGAAGAACCCGAAGGCAAACTGAAAACACACCAACACGCGGTCAATCAAACGCGGATTCGCCAGCGCGCCGAGTAGTTCCAGACTCTCAGTTATCGCCAGCTCGATTTCGCCCTCCGCGGAGGAAAAGACCAGCGTCCAGGCGTCCGGGATTTTGTCCGTCCACGATGCGTTGAACGCGCGCCAGCGCCGCCTGCTCGGTGCCGGAGTGGGTGAGCACGTAGAAGCGCCCCTCGACGACGGCGTCGTGAACCATATCGGCGACCACGTCCGGCGACATCGCCTGCGCCATGAACTGGTCGATCATGGCCTGCCGTGCGCGTCGCTCCGGCGAGTCTTCCGCCTGCTCGGCCCTGAAGCGGTCGGCGTTGGCGATCTGCGTGTTGACGAAGCCGGGGCAGAGCACCGAAACGCCCACGTCCTTGTTGGCGTTTTGCAAGTCCGCGTAGAGCGTCTCGGAGAGCGTGACCACTCCGTGCTTGCTCACGTTGTAGGGCAAAAGCCCCTGGACAGAGACCAGCCCCGCCATCGACGCGGTATTGACCACGTGACCCTCATTTTGCTCCACCAGGTGTTTGGTGAAAACGCGCACGCCATGGATCACGCCCCATAGATTCGGCCCCAGCACGAACTCCCAGTCCGCGGTGGTCATCTCCCAGGCCAGGCCCCCGCCGCCGACGCCAGCATTGTTGCAAACCAGATGCACGCCGCCCAAGGTCTCGAGCGTGCTCGCGGCGTATGCATCCATTTGATCGGCATCGGAGACGTCAACCACACGCGTCACCACTTCGGCACCGCCCTCGCGCAGCCAGGTGGCAGCAGCCTCGAGCGGTTTCTCTTCGCGATCGGCCAGGGAGAGCTTCATCCCCGCGCGGGCGAAACGCTTCGCCATCGCCAGGCCGATGCCACTGGCTGCTCCAGTGATCGCCGCAACCTTGCCCTGCAATTCCTTCATCGACGCCTCCGCCTTGGTGCGAATGCGAATCTGGCACGGATTGGCCGCCTTGAGAACGGGATTGACGCCGTCAGACGCACGCACCGGTGGACAGCGCATGAAGCAGCCCGCAACAATCGCAGCATGTACGTCGCCTTTCTACGTGGGATGAACCTGGGCAAGCGCCGCATCAAAAATCCCGAACTCTGCGCCTGCTTCGAGGCCCTGGGTTACCGCGAGGTCTCGGCCTTTCTCGCCAGTGGGAACGTGCTCTTCGACTGCGACCAAGGCGCCGCAGGCCTGGAACGCGCCATCGAAGGCGGCCTCGAGGCGCGCCTCGGCTACCCCGTACCGACCTTCGTGCGCAGCGCCAGCGAAGTTGCCACCATCGCGGCGCGCGATCCCTTCGATGCCGCCACCCGCAAGCGCCTCGGTGGCAAGCACCAGATCGCCATGTTGAACGCAGCGCCGAACGCCAAAGCGAGGAAGGCCGCCCTGGCCTTGGCCACACCGGACGATGCCCTGGCCAGCATCGGCAAGGAACTCCACTGGCTGCCGGCCGGTGGCACCTCGGACTCGGAGTTGCAGATCAAGGAACTCGAAAAGCTGCTCGGCGGACTCACCATCCGCACCCAGCGCACGCTAGAGCGCCTGGCCGACAAGCTCGCTTCGGGCTGAGGGCTCGCGAAGCGTGTCGGACAGCGCTGCGCGATTCGACAGCCCGTCACACGCCCGTCACACCCCCGACCAGGCGCTCCCGCCGGCCTGGCGGGCGGCCCAGGTCATGCTAGGCGTGGAGCGCGCAAGGGCCAGTCGACCGTCGGGCGCCACGACGATCAGACCGCCGGTAGCACCCACGCGCGCTTCCAGGTGCACGAGCGCCCGGCGCACGGCGCGCTCGGGGGCGACGGCAGCCTCGAGACTCGCGAGCACGCGCTCGGCCAGGACCACGCGCAGGATGCCATCGCCGTCGCCGGTGGCCGAACAGGCGCCGCGGCCGTCGTCGGCGAGATTGCCCGCGCCCGGGATCGGTGAGTCGCCCACGCGACCGACGGCCTTTCCCGCGAGCCCTCCGGTGCTTGTAGCCGCGGCCAGCGCTCCGTGCACGTCCTGGGCGACGGCTCCGACCGTGCCCCCGGTGGTCAACTGCGGCTTGCCTCTCGCCAGCGCCTCGTGCAGCTGCTGCCGGGCGCGCTCGGTGATCATGCGTCCGGGCTCGGCGCGCTCGAAACCGTGGGCGAGCGCAAAGGCTTCCGCACCGGCGCCCGCGTAGAGCACGTGAGGCCCCGCCTCCAGCACCGCGCGCGCGATGGCTACGGGGTTCTGAAACGGAGGCAAGGCGCAAACGGCGCCGGCGCGCAGGCCACTGCCTTCCATGATCGAAGCGTCCAGCTCGAGGCCCCCGTCCGCGTTGAGCGCGCCGCCGGTACCGGCGTTGAACTGCGGGTCATCCTCCATCACCTGCACGGCACGCTGGACCGCGTCGAGTGCACTGCCTCCGGCCTCGAGAATCTCAGCTGCTGCATCGGCCGCCGCCTCACAGCCGGCGCGGGCGGCCGGCAAGGACTCGGTCGCCCGCTGCCCGGCACCGCCGTGGACCAGGACGCTGTAGTCGGCCGCCCCGGTGGACCAGAACTGGGTCACTGCCATGACCCGGCTCCCGGGCGGCACGCGCGTACGGGCCGAGCCCTCGAAAGTGGAACCGGCATACCACCATGCGACTGTGCTGCGCTCGACACGTCGACGAGCTTACACCACCGCAGCCAGCCGCCTCCACGGCCAAGTATTCAGCGACGACGCCGTCGGGCCAGCAAGAGTCCGAAGGGCACCAGAATGCTCAATCCAACCGAAGCCCCGGACGCGCCCGGCCTACCGACGCTACAGCCAGGGCCCTCCAGGTCGGGACCGACGTAGCGCGGGTCGAGCTGGTCGCTCCAGAGCACGGGCACCGAGCCCCGGACCTTGAGGGCGTCGATCGCATCGCGCGGGCGCTCCGTTCTATTCACCGTGGGTTGTTTACCCAAGTTCAGCTCGGGTCGCGAGGTGAGCCAGGAGGCCGGCGCCACCGCCGTCGGCACCGCGCCGGGCAGGGCCTGGGCTTCGGGATCGGCTTCGGGATCGGGGTCCGCGTGCTCCGCGTGCTCGGCGTCTTGCTCGTCCTCGTCCTCGTCCTCGTCCTCGTCCTCCTCCTCGTCCTCGTCCTCCTCCTCGTCCTCGTCCTCGTCCTGGGCCTCGGGTTCGTCCTGCTCTCCGGGCGCATCGGGCCGCCCTTGCCCCGGACCATCCCCGGGCTCCTGCTCCGGCTGCTCGGTCGCTGGCGGTTCGGGCTCGGGGTCCGGCTCGGGATCGGGCTCGGGCTCGGGATCCGGAACCATCGGAGCTTCTCGCTGACAGGCACCGTCACAGCCATCGCCGGCAAGCGTGCCGCCGTCGTCGCACTCTTCACCGCTGTCGACGATGCCGTCACCGCAGCGCGCAGGTCTGCAGTCGCTCCTGCAGGCATCGGCGCGGCCATCGCTGTTGTCTGCACCCTCGTCACAGACCTCGCGGCCGGCGTCGTTGATGGTGCCGTCACCGCAACGCTCCAGCACACAAGCCGCGGTACAGCCGTCGCCGTCGTTGCCGTTGCCGTCGTCGCATTGCTCGGCGCTGTCGACGACGCCATCGCCACAGGCCGCCACCGTGCAGTCGCTGCGGCAAGCGTCGGGAGCCGTGTCGCTGTTGGATGGGCCGCCGTCGCACTGCTCGCCCGCGTCGACCTGACCGTTGCCACAACCTTCGGGCAGCCAGCCGATGTCGCGCAGCTGGGCGAGCGTGAGGTCCAGATCGTGGCCCACGTCACTGCGCACCGCCGGCTCCATCAGCAGGTTGGGACTCGCGAGCGGGTCCCAGTGGGATATCGAAGAACCCGGGCGCAGCGGATTGGAAGCGTAGAGCAGTACGCCGCCACCGGGCGCTTCACCGAGGCGCAAATCCGGATCGACGCCGAGCGAAGCGCCCAGCGGCCCCTCGGCCAGCGCCTGCCGGATCAACTCCCCGTCACGTCGGGTGATGCGCGCCGAGGGGATCTTGATGGTCGGCTCGTAGTTCTTACTGGAGAGGGCTGGCGGCGGCGTGGTGTCTTCGTCGTCGACGATCAAAACCGCCACCGCACCTGCGGCCTGGGCGTTTTTGACCTTGTCCGCAAAGGTGCAGTCACCGCGATCGATGAGCGCGATCTTGCCGCCCAGATCCGCAAGCGGCTGGCAGCCGTCGCTGGCCGGATCGACGCCGTCGTCGGCCCGGGCCAGCTCGGCGGTCAGCGCCGGATCACCCAGGGCGGGCCCGAAGTAGGCCTTGCCCACGGCTCCGGAAAAGCCGGCCAGCTTGCGGCCCAGGCGCAGCGCTGGTGTGCCGGCCTGGAGCACGTCGGGATAGGCCGCCGCAACGTGCGCTCCGTCCCAGGCGACCATGCGGCCGTTGACAGCCGAGCGCACGCGCTCGGCGTCGCTCATCTGATCCCAGTACTTGCCGATATCGCGGTCGTAGACGAAAGCCGCCTGCACCGGCGGGAAGTTATCGACACCGGGCAGGTCCCCGGTGGTCAGATTCACCGGTACCGAGGAGCCGAGCCCGTGGGCCAGCTCGTGCAGCGCCACCACCACGAAGTCGATGTGCTTGCCGTGGTCGCCATCGAGACCGTAGTACCAGTCGACGGAACCGGCGCAATCGGCGCCATCGAGGGCAGCATTGAACCAGGCGTAGATCTCGGGCCGCTCGGCATCGAGTTCGCGACCCGCGATGCGCTCGGCCAGGGCCGCCGGGTACCAGACGTCGCGCGCGAGCCCCCCGGACTCCAACGCACTCTTGTCGAAATTCGACCACAGGGAAGAAGCACCGGCCTGACCCAAGATCACGCCATCATCGCATTCGAGGGGCGCGAAGCTGGCCTGCACCACGATGGGCACCTGACTGTCGAGGACCCGACCCCAAATGTCGGCGGCGTGTTGCAGAGCGATCAGGCGCTGCTCGCCCAGGGTGCGCCCCGAGTTGCCCCCGACGGGCACCGCGACGCTGGTGTCCTCGAAGCCCTCGCCAGCTTCGTCGCTGCTCTCAACGATGATGCGCGCTTCGGCCAGGGCGAGCGCCGGCGCGAGCCAGAGCACCAAGGCCCACAGCGAGCACCGGGGCAATGACGCAAAACACGACGGCTTTGGGCGATGGGCGGGCGGTGGCATGGCAGCGATGGACAGCACGAGCGCGCGGCGCGCTCAGCGCACCTCCAGGATGGGCGACGGAACGCGCGCTTCGTGCAGCCCCTGGTGATCCTGGCTGGCGCAGCGGATGGCGTATCCGCCCTTGCCATCGGGCACGGCGGTCATGCCGTGGCCAAAGGCTGGATCGACGGCGATGCGGCGCGCCGGCGGCATTCCCGGCGCCCCCGCGGAGACCAGAGCCGCCTCGGCTTCAGCCTTGGCGGGTTCGGAAGGAGCCTTGGGATCGACCAACTCTGGATGATGGCTCTCGGCGCCGAAGGCATCGGAACGCAGGGCAGCGGGATCGCGCGCCAGGGCCGCGAAATCCGCAAGCAAGCGCGGCATGGCTGCGCCGGGCGCCGGCTTCGCGTCGGGCACCCTGGCCGGCGCGATCGCACCTGCGCCGCCGGCCCGCCCGGGATCGGCCCCGCGCTCGGGCGCCGCCGGCTCCGTACTTTCCACCACCACGGTCCCGCAGCCAGCCAGCGCCAGGTACACGGCGACTCCAATCGAGATCGCCGTCCGTGAAGGGAGAGGGGCTCGAACGGTAGGAACTGGCGACATGGCTGACTGCGGGCGGCGGAGCACCCAGTGCGGGGCGCTACCGACCCGATCGGTCGATCGCCGACGGCACTTGAGGCACCGGCCCCAAAAGATTTGGAGACCGCGGAGGCCGCGTCGGATTGCCGGCCGCTGGCGACCAAACTCTTGCGTAGCCCGGGCGAGCATGGGATGAGTCCCGCTGGCCCGATTTCCGTGCGCGGAACGGGCCCCGCGAAGGAGTCCTTGCCCAATGCGAAGCGAGCCCTCGATCGCTCTATGTGGGGCGCTGGTCTGCGCTCTGACCTGGGGATGTGGCACGGATCTGGGACCGTGCGACGAGACCATGCTGGGCGGCAGCAGCACGCCGGGGGCGGAGAGGCCCCACGATGGCCAACACATCATCAACCGGAGCTGCGCAGGTGGCGGCTGCCACTCGGCCCTCGCCAAGGGCGACGGCCGCGCCGGAGCACCCGCGGGGCTGGATTTCGACACCCGGGCCAACGAGTTGGTCTCGATGGAAATGGTCGAAGCCGGCGCGGAAATGGTGCGCCAGGAGATCGACCATGTTTGGCATGAGATCGAAGAAGGCGCGATGCCGCCCCCGATGCCCGCAGGCCCTGGACCCCTGAGCGCCCAGGACAAGGAGACGGTGCGCAACTGGCTGGCCTGCGATGCCCCGGTGATCCATGTCCCGGTTGATGCCGGCGGTGGTGGCGACGACCCCTGGTCGATGGCCTTCGGCACGCTCAACGCCCTATGCCTCTCGTGTCACGGCGAGGTCCTGGTCGGCAATACGTTCACCCTGGCGACTTCGAAGGACGCTTGCATGGCCTATGACAACGCGACGACGGCACGGGCAGCGAGCCCGAGCGACTCCAGCTGCGCGGACCTGCCCATGATCGAGCCCGGCAATCCCGACGGTTCCTACCTGCTCAGGAAGCTCGAGGGCACCGGCTGCGGTTCCCCCATGCCCCCCCAGGGTGCGCTGGCCGACAGCAACCCGGCGGTCGTCCAGCAGCTGCGCCAGTGGATCGCCGACGGCGCGGCGCGGCCTCCGAGCTGTCCGTAAGGGCGATCTCGCCCGGGCTTGACGCCGGGCCGCGCAGCCGTCAGCTTGGAACGCCCGGTCGCCCCCACGCGTCCCAACGGCTGTGATGTTCCGCCCGCTGTTTCGCCGTCGCTTTCTGCTCGCCGCGCTGATGCTCGCGCCTGCGCCAGCTTGCGATGGCGGAGACGGCAAGGCTGTCGGCTCGGCCGTCTTTGGCGACACCCAGACAGCCACCGACGCCGGCGCAGGAGCCACCGGCGCCACCGGACAGGGCGCGAGCGCCGAGCTTGAGCCCGACGCGGGCAGCGACGCCTCGGGCGAGGGCATGGGCAGCAGCATCGACACCGAGGCGGCCAGCTGGGAGGCCCCCGACGCTGGCGGCGATGGCCAAAGCGACCCGGAGGCGCTCGACGCATCCTTTGATGCCAACGATGCCAACGATGCCAAAAATGCCAACGCCCCCCCAAGCCCCGATGCCGCAAGCCCCGCCGGCAGCGTCGAGGGGGGCCAACTCGAAGGCATCACCGCCGCCCACAACGCCGTGCGCGCCCGCACCGGCGCCGAGCCGCCGCTGCCGGAGCTGACCTGGTCACCCGAGATCGCAGCGCTGGCCCAGCAATGGGCCGACGAGCTGGCCGACAACTGCGGCACCATCGCCCACAGCGGGCGCACCGGCTACGGTGAAAACATCGCCGCCGCCATCGGCTCGCCCTCGCTGATGCCCGCCGAGCCCGAAAAAATCGTCGAGGGCTGGGCCTCGGAGATCGCCTGCTACGACTATGGACCCTTCATGCTCGGCGACGCCTGCGACATGGAGTGCGCCGAGGGCCTCAACACCAATGGCTGCGGCCACTACACCCAGCTGATCTGGCGCAAGACGCTCGAGGTGGGCTGCGCCGTGTCCACCTGCAGCCTGGAAAGCGCCGAGATGGAGATCTGGGTCTGCAACTACTCACCCCAGGGCAACTTCGTCGGCCAGACGCCCTACTGAGAGTTCGACATTGGGAGTTCAGCCCGGAAAGCCCTGGGCGATCGGCATGCGCCGGCCGGGGCCGAAGGCCTTGCTGGTGATGATCAGGCCCGGCGGCATCTGACGGCGCTTGTACTCGTTGCCACGCACCATGGCCGCGATGCGCTCCACCATCGCCCGCTCGTAGCCGGCCGCCACCACCTGCTCCACGCTCTGGGCCCCTTCCACCAGGCGCTCGAGCACGGCGTCGAGCAAGTCATAGGGAGGCAGGCTGTCCTCGTCCTTCTGGTCGGGGCGTAGCTCGGCGCTGGGGCTCTTTTCGAGCGTGCTGCGGGGGATCACGTCGCGACCCGCCTGGCGATTGAACTCCCTTGCCACCCCGTAGACGAAGGTCTTGGGCAGGTCGCTGATCACCGCCAGGCCCCCGGCCATGTCGCCGTAGAGGGTGCAGTAGCCCACGGCGATCTCGCTCTTGTTGCCGGTGGTCAAAAGCAGATGCCCCAGGCGATTGGAGATCGCCATCAGCGTATTGCCGCGGATGCGGGCCTGGATGTTCTCGTAGGTGGTGTCGACCGCGGGCGCCGGCCCCAGGGCCTCCAGCTCGGGGCCGAGCTGCTCCAGGTAGCGCTGAAAGATGCCGTCGATGGAAATCACGCGAAAGCCGATGCCCAGGGCCGCAGCCAGGTCGCGCGCATCTTCGATACTACCCGCCGACGAGTAGCGCGTGGGCATGGCGACGCCGAGCACCTGCTCGGGCCCCAGGGCGCGCGCCGCCACCGCCGCGGTCAGCGCGCTGTCGATGCCGCCCGAGAGGCCGAGCACGGCGCGCCGGAAGCCGCACTTGCGAGCGTAATCGCGCACGCCCAGGGTCAGCGCGCCGAGCGCAGCGGCGGCCGGGCTTGCGACTTCGGCGGGCGCGGCCTCGACCGGCGCCTTCGCATCGGCCTCGAGCTCGAAGAACAGCAGCTGCTCTTCGAAGGCCGCCGCCCGCGCCCAGGTGGCACCGTCGGGACCGTAGACCGCGGAGTTGCCGTCGAAGATCAGGTCGTCGTTGGCACCGACCAGATTGGCGAAAAGCAGCACGCGGCCATGACCGCGGGCGATATCTTCGAGCATGGCCGCCCGCGCCTCGCGCTTGGCCAGGGTGAAGGGCGAGCCGGAGATGTTGATCAGCACCTCGGCGCCGGCCGCCACGCACTCGGCTACCGGATTTTCCGGATAGGGACGGCGTAGGGGACTGTCGGCGTCGTTCCAGGCGTCTTCGCAGATGGTGACGCCGAAACGCCGCCCCTCGAGATCGAAAATGGCAGGCTGTTCACCAGCGGTGAAATAGCGCGCTTCGTCGAAAACGTCGTAGGTGGGCAACAGGCGCTTGCGAAAGACCGCCTCCACGCGCCCGCCCCGAATCAGCGCGACGGCGTTGTGCAGGCGCGGGCGCTCGGCGCTGCTGCGCTCCACGAAACCCACCAGGGCGCAAAGCTCGGGCGGCATTGCGGTCGCCAGCGCCTCGAGCCTTTCCAGGTTGGCATCGACGAAGGCCGGACGGTCGAGCAGATCTCGCGGCGGATAGCCGGTGAGGGCGAGTTCGGGGAAAATCGCCAGGCGCGCGCCCTTGCCCGCCGCTTCGGTGGCGGCGGCCAATAGCGCGCGGGCGTTGTCGTCGAGGGCACCGACGGTGAAGTTCAGCTGGCAGAGCGCGACTCGCATGATGCGGCTGGACTCTACATGAGCGCGGGCCGACGCGGAATTGCGGGGCGCCTGCGCCCATAACCCAGCCCGCATCGCACAAGGCGTCGAGCGGGCTGCCACCTGAGCCCTCGGTGGCCCGGGCCCACGGTCCACCGCCCACGTCGTCGCAGTAGGCTTGGCTGTGGCATCGGGTCGCCCTGAGGGCAGCGGGGCTCAGGTCGCGTATCCGCGGTCGAAAGGCCAGAGGTCGAGTCCGCAACGGACTGGCGCCCGGCACACACCGCGGCCCAGGGGGCGGACTGGGCGAGTTCTTCGGCGCTGGCGGCGCTGGCGGCGTTGGCGCTCCTCAGCGTTCCCCGAAGCTCGGTGACGTGCGCCGGTTCCCATCGCCTTTCGAAAATTCGGCGTGCTCGGCGGCGAACTCGGAGTCGACGAGGCTCAGCACACCTTCGAACCGTCGACTGCGCTCGGGAAGTGCCACGGCCGGGCGCCCGTCCCCCGCACTGGCTCGTACGCGACCCTCGCGTCCCCGTCCGTTTCGCCCCGCCCCACTCAACTCGATTCGAAGGCCGCACCAAGATCCTCGGTGAGCCGTCGCAGCCGCGCCTGCGGCAACTGCGCGCTCACGTCCTGGGCGAGCTGTGGGAGTAAGGCTTCGAGCGTCGGGCCCAGCTTTGAGTCATTGCGCCACCGCAGCCAACCTTGGCCACAGACCGCGAAGAGGTGCCGCTCGAAGTCCTCGGGGCTCTGGCCACTGGCTCGCAGCAGGGTCGGTTTGTGCAAGGGCCGCGCGGCGACGCAACACAGCTCCACGAGGTCGCGCGCCCCAGCGTCGAGTTGCTGTAGCGCAGCGGCGCTGACTTCGGCGAGCGTCGGCAGCGGCCCTTGCGGCACGGCCGCCTGCGCCAGAGCGCCCACCAGCATGGGATGGCCGGATGCGGCTTCGGCGATCTGCGCCGCCCGCTGCGCATCCGCCGAGGGCTGCAGTTGCAGCGCGAGCGCGGCGGCTTCGGTTGGGGGTAGCGCGCCAAGGTCCATGCGTCGGCAATCTTGCCGGGCGATCACCGCCTCGAGAGCGCGCGCCACGCTCGGCTCGGTCGCGTCAAAGCGGTCGCTCGTCAGCAGCAGCAACATGGCTGGGCTCACGGGGCGGCCCAGGATGGCTCGCAGCAAGGGCAGACTGTCGGCGTCAGCCCAGTGGAAGTCGTCGATGGCGACGAGCAGTGGGATTTCATCGGCGAGCACCTCGAGCAGCTCTGCCAGCGTTTCGAAGGCCTCTTCGCGACGGAACTCCAGGCTACCGATGTGCGTCGAGGCCCCGGGCTCTACTCCGCCCAACCCCTGCAAGGCCGGAAACATGTTCAGCGTGGCCCAGGCGCTCGGCGCCATCAGCGCCCGCCGTTCGGAGTCTCGCAAGCCCCGCAGATGCCGTGACAGCCCGTCCAGCACACCGTCAAACGCGCGCAGGGGAATGCTTTCGTTCCGACGGCATCGCCCGGACACGACGATGGCATCGGGATGGGCTTCGCTGAAGCGCTGGCAACACATTTGCATGAAGGTGGTCTTGCCGATGCCCGCATCCCCGACCACGACAAGGCACGCTAGCTGCCCCTCGTCGACCGCGTCCACCGCCCGCTGGAAGTCCTGCAGTTGCTGTGAGCGTCCGATCGCTTCACGCTCGGTGCGCCCCTCAGTCGCACCGCGTTCGAACCCTTGCTTGACGGTTGGCGATGGCGGCCAAGGCGAGCTGGGAGCGAAAACCCTACCCTTTGCCAGCGATGCAACGACCGCCTCTGCTGTCAGGCGCCTGTCGGGTTGGGCCCGTGTGAGTTCGACGCAGAGGTGCTCGAGATCGTCAGGAACCCACGCTGCAACCGCGCGCGCAGATACATGGGGGCGGTCGCGCCGCACGCGCAGGAAGTTTGCCCAACTGTCCCGCCCCGGTGTTGTTCCGGTCAGCGCCTGGAAGATCATCATCCCGAGCGCGTACATATCGGAGGACGGCTGCACCTCTCCTCCGTAGGTGAGCTCCGGTGCCATATAGGCCGGTGTGCCGACGTAGGCCGGCGCCGTGCTGCGAGCCGACCGGGTCGTGCCCACTACCAAACCGAAGTCCACGACGACCACCCTGCCCTCGGGCGTCACTCGCACATTGGCGGGTTTGAGATCTCGGTGAACCCGGCCGGCGCCATGCATGACCTGAAGTCCGCGTGCGAGTTGAACCACGCTGTCGCGAAGTCGCTCCAGTCCTTCCGCAGTGAGCTCTGGACTCGGCTCCCCGGCAGTGTCGAGTTCCGGCGGCTGCTGCGGGTCCGCCTCGGGATCCGGTTGGAGGGCGTCTGGAGTTTTCCCTGTGGAAGCCGCGTCCGTGCTCTGGGTGGTCCGCTGCTCCAGCGTGCAGCCAGCGCCTTCGCGTACGTACGAAAGGAAGTCGACTCCCGCGACCAACTCCATGCTCAGTAGCCACTGACCATTGACCCGCAGCAGCTCGCGCTGCTGCACGATATTGCGGTGTTCGAGGCCCTGGAGTTCACGAAACTCGCGCTTGAAGCGGGCGACGTGCTTGCGCGACAGACCGTGCAGGATCTTGAGCGCGACCTCGACGCCGTCATCGTGGTCCAGGGCGCGGTATACCGAACCGTAGGAACCTCTGCCCAGTTGCTCGAGCAGCTCGAAGCGTCCGCCCAGGCGATGCCTAGTCCACATATTCCTCCGCAGTCCCCGGCGTTCGGGCAAGCGCCGGACGATAGCGCCCGTTGCCCGGTGTCAACACCATCAGTCGATAGTCCCCCGCTTCCAGATCGGCCGGCACGCCGAAGTCACGTCCGAAGCGCCCGTCGCCGTCGCTGAGCGTCACCCCCAAGAGCAGGCGCTCGAGGCGCTCGTCGGAGGCCAACGAGACCTCCACCCGCAGCCCGGCGACGCCGCGGCCCTCGGCGGCCTCCACGCGCCCGGAAACCCGCAGCGTACGGCCGCGCAGGACCCGTCCCGAGACCGGGTCGAGCCGCAGCTGCAGCTGCGCGCGATGGTCGCCGGCGGAGCTTCCCGGCTGCCCAGCGGCGGCGGCGCCGGGCCGCGGCACGCCGTCGTCTCCCGTGGGCAGCGGCGGCAGCCAACGCCCCTGCAGCGCGCCATCTCCCGCCCCCGATCCCGACCCCCCCCTCGAGCGCCGGGCGGTGCTGTAGCTCTGCTCGAAAGCCGGCGGCCGCGGCAGCGTGTCGATCCCCGCTGGCTGGTAGGGGCTGCGGCCGCTTTGCCCGTGGGCCTCGAGACCGTCGGCGGCGCCTCCCAGATCGATGCGCATGAAGCCCTGCTCGGGCAGCAGCACCTCGGCCCAGGAATGGGCCTCGTTCTGGACGAAGCGGGCCGTGATGCCCAGGGCCTGGGCTGTCACCACGAAGCCGTAGGCCCGGTGGCGGCAGACGCCGCGCTGGGAGCGCACCAAATCCAAGAAAATATCCCCGCTGTCGGCCGGCGGCTGCGCCGACTCCTCGAAAGCGCGAAAGTGGGCCGTGAGCCGCGACAGCGCCTCGCGCAGGTCGGAGTCGCGCGAAAGGCCCAGCTCCTGGGCAAAGTCCAGGGCGCGCGCCGCGATCGACTCGGGCACCGGCAACGGCAGCGGCGGCAGGCCCGACAGGGGCACGGCGGGGATCTCGCTGGCAAAATAACCCTGGGGCGCGTCCGTGAGAAAACTCACAAACACCTCCGAGGGCCCCGCAGCACCGGCGGCCAGTACGGCGAAGAAGTTGTCGGCGCCGTCGCGCTGCACTTCGATGGGCAGGGGCGGCTCGCTCTGCAGCGACAAAAGGCGCGCCGCGGGAGCCACCGACGGCAGGGGCACGGCGCTGCCCCCACCGAAGTCGAGTCGAGCCTCGCCCCAGAAGCGATCCCGGGGCAGCCCATCGGGCGGCTCCGCATCGGCTTCGAGGATCGGGACGGCGCGGCGACGGCGATCGGCGACGACCAGGATGGGCGTGATGCCGTCGGCCGCCAGCATCACAGCATCTAGGCTGGAGACGCGCTTGAAGGGGGCAATGGTGGGGTTGAAGGCCGCGAAATACGAAAGCGCGCGCTCCAGCTCGGTCATGCGATCGGGGCGGAAGCTGGGCGAGCGGCGCCCGGGCTGCTCGCCCAGCATGCCGTCGCCGGGCAGGGCCTGCATCGGCGGGCCTTGCGCATCCTGACGACGCGGGGCTGCCAGCACCTGATCGCCCTGCACGATGGCCGCCGGCGCCCCCTGGCTCTGCTCCAGCTCGCGCACGGCTTCCAGGGGCGCGAGGTCGGGCACATATTCGTGCAGCACTGGCGGATCGGCACGCGCGGCGCCGAGCGCGAGGCCCAGGGCCGCAAGCGAGGCGAGCGCACCCCGGATCAGCGTGTTCCGGCCGGCTTCGAAACGCGGCATCCTCCTACCATACGCTGCCGGGATGGCATCGGGGAGGCCCCGGCGCTATGCTTGGGATTCGGCGATTCCAGAGCGCCGTCGCAATCGCATGGCCGCTGAAATCCTCGTCGCCGTCTTTGGGCTCTCGCTGTTGGTCATCGTGCACGAGCTGGGTCACTACCTGGCCGCGCGCTACTTCGGCATGCGCGTCTTGCGCTTCGCCATCGGCCTGGGGCCCACGCTGATCAGCTACCGCCCCAAGGGCAGCGACACCACCTTTCAGATCGGCGCCATCCCACTGATGGCCTATGTGATGGTCGCCGGCATGAACCCGGCCGAAGACGTCGACCCCGACGACCCCGAGCTGTTCCCCAACAAAGGCGTCTTCGCGCGCATCGTGACCATCTTCGGCGGCCCCTTCGCCAACTACCTGGCGGCCTCGGTCATGGTCTTCGGGCTGGCCCTGCACGGCTGGCTCGAGCACAGCACCATCGAGCCCATGATCGTCGACCGCGTCGAACCACGCTCGCCGGCCGCGGAAGCTGGGCTCGAGGTGGGCGATGTGATCGTCGAGGCCAACGGCCAGGCGATCGAGAACGTCGAGGAACTCATCGAGGTCACCAAGGTGCGCGCTGACCAGCCCACGGTCTACGTGGTGGAGCGCGAGGGCAAGAAGCTCGCGCCCATGACCATCACGCCCAAGCTGATCGCCGAACGCGGCGTCATCGGCGTCACCGCGCGCACCAAGGTCGACTACGTGCCCATGGCCCTGCCCGACGCGGCCAAGCTCGCCCTCGAGTACCCCTTCGCCCTGACCATGGGCAATCTCTACGCCATCGGCGACCTGATCAAACGCCGCACCACCGAGGGCATCACGGGCCCGGTGGGCATGGGCAAGATCATGGCCGAGCAGGCGGAAAAGGGCCTGTTCGCCTTCGTGCACATCCTGATCGCGATCTCGGTGGCCCTGGGCCTGTTCAACCTGCTGCCCTTCCCCGCCCTGGACGGCGGACGGCTGACCTTCCTGGGCTACGAGCTGATCACCCGCCGCCGCCCCAACGAGCGCATCGAGATGGCGGTACACGCGGTGGGCATGATCTTCCTGCTCAGCGTCATCGTGCTGGTGACGCTGCGGGACATGGTCGGATAGGAGTTCAGCGCTCGCCGAAGGGCCGGGCCTGCTTCAGGTAGAGCAGCGGCTCTTCTCCGGGCTCGCCGTCGAGCTTGAACTCCACGTCCATGGCCCACCAACCGGGTGAGCCGTAGACGGGGCGGAAGAAGTCACGCACGGCTTTGAGGGCCTCGCCCAGCTCGTGGACCTGGCTGCGGTTCATGACCGTCTCGCCCTCTTCGCCCAGGCTCGAGTGGCTGATGTAGGTCGTGGGCTGGCCCTGCTGCAGGTGGTAGTAGAGGAATTGATCGGTGGTCACGCCCGGCGCCGGCATCACCACCGAGAAGTCGCCGTACTGGACGTTGACGTAAAACGCCGGCTCGGTGCCCGAGCGGTCGAAGGGGTTGTCGGTGAGGGCCACACCGTTGGCCTCTTCCTCCGGAAACGAGCGGTGCACCAGCAGGGCCATGCCGACGGCCAGGTGATCGATGCTGCGGTAGCTGCGCTCCTCGAAGGCCCGGAAGTACCACACGCTCGACCAGACCGTGCGCACGGCGTCGAGCACGGGATAGGCCGGGTCGTTGGGATCGCCGCTGCGCGAAGTGTAGAGGCCCGCGCCGGTGAAGCCGTCCAGGTCCTCGGCGTTGGTGCTCGAACGGAAGCGCATGCGCTGACCCAGCGGGTAGTCGGCCGCGATCTTGTCGAGCAGCAGCTTCTCGAAGTCGGCATTGACCGGCGCCTGCTGCATGTCCGTGCGCAGGCTCTCCAGTTCGGCGTCGCGCACCGCCGGTTCTTCCTGGAAGGCGGCATCGGTCAAAAGCGCCTCGACGCGCTGATCGAAGCCGTTTTCTTCCATGAACTGGAAGTAGTAGTAGATGGGCACGGCGAAGGCCTGGGGCGAGCGCACACCCTCGATGCGCGCAAGCGGCGAGAAGTTGGCGGCCTTGCCGCCGAAGGCGCGCGTGCCTTCCTTGATCGCCGCCAGGATCTCCTCGCCGCTGGCGTCCTCGGCGTAGACCACGGCCTCCTCGATGGGCCTGAGATCGGTGATGGAGAGGTCGGCGCCGGGCACCTGCACCTCGGAGGGGCGGTTTTCCTCCCAGAACTGGTCGGCCTCTTCGCGCGTGGTCTCCTCGATGGAGTACTCGAAGGGCCCCACCGTCAGGTGCACCCACTTGTCCTTGAGGGCGAGCAGCTCTTCGTTCTCGTGGGCGCCGCGCAGGGCCATGTTGGGGGTGCCGCGGTTTTGGGACAGCACGTTGATGTGGGCCAGGGGCGTCTGAAACTCCGAGGTAATGATGCCCAGGGTCACTGAGATGTCGTTGGGCACGTGGTCGAGCACCACGATGTCGCGGAAGGAAACGTACTCGGTGGCGAGTTCTTCGGCGGTGATGAAGCGCAGCTGCCCGTAGGCTTCGCCCGTGTTGAGCGCCTGGTAGTCGACGCCCTCGTAGAGCTCATCGGTGCTGAGCACCTTGACGCGCGGGGGCAGATCCGGGACGACCTGCTCGACGGTGACCGACGTGGGGTGGAAGAGTAGCTGCTCACCGATGAAGGAGTTTTCCACGATGGCGTCGTAGGCGAGCGTGATCATCTCGGCGTCGGCGCGATCGTAGGGCGCGATCTCGTAGACCCAGAGGTCGGGCCCCTCGTAGTGGGTCAGCGAACCGAGCAAAAAGCGCCGATCGCTCGAGCTGTACTGCAGCTGGTTGAACTCCGACAGCGGCGCCACCGGCGGCAGGTCGGCCGCCACCGAGAGGTGGGCCTCGGCGAATTGATGGTGGATCTGGTAGGTGACGCTGTTCTGGAAGTAGAGCGCGTTTTCGTCTTCGCGATCGACGATGGTCTTGACCGTGAGCGCGCCGGGCAGGCTGGCGTCGAAGGGCTGGGCGGCCACGGCCTCGAAGTCGGCGTTGCAGCCGATCTGCTGCAGGAAGTCAGGGGCTTCGTCGCCGGCGTGCGTGCACTCCCAGTCGATGGCCTGGTCACCCCCGCCCTCGTCGCAGGCCAGCGTGGTTAGCAGGCCGAGCAGGGTCAGCAGGCGGCACGGGGATTGGAGTTGGCGATCGAGCATCTTCACTCCGGATAGCACTGCAGACGAACCAAATCGCAGACCATACCGTCCGGGCAGAGGATGCCGGTGGACGGACTGCACGAAAAGAGGCCCTCAATCTGCACCGGATGGCGGTCAATCGCGGAAGAGACGACCAGGTCGACGCAGCCGCCGGGCCCCTCGACCGCATCGGAGGTCTGTCGCTTGAGCGTGATGCCAGGGAAGCCGGAGTAGTCCACCTTCAACAACTCGCCCACCAACTCGGCGGCGATCTCCAACGAACCATCATCCTCGGTGTCGCACTCGATGCGCGGGCCGGTGCCTCCGTGCAGCGTCACGTTGAGGTCGACCAGCATGCGTGTGCGACCGGACGCGGCCGGTGGGTCCCAGGTGACCATGGCCGCCTCACCCTCGACGAGCGGTACTTCCGACTCCTGCACGCTCAACTCAGCCACGCCCTCGGCCACAAACGCCATTGGAACAAGAGTGCCACCCTCGGTCCACAGATCGATGCGCGCCCCTTCCTGGAAACCCGGGTACGTGGTGAAACCTCTTCCTTCGTAATTGAACCTGCCCTCACGCGGCTCGATGGACAGCGGCCCATCCACCATTCCCTCGACTTGCACGAGACCTGCATTCTGACGCACTGGCTTCGGAACGCATTGCCCGTCCACGTCGCAGCGCTCGTCCGCAGAGCACTTGGGATCGCAAAAGTTGTTGCTGCCCACCATCAAGCTGCAATCGCCGATGGACATTGTCGATTCGGCTAGCAGCTCCGGATCGACGGCATCCTCGACCCATCCGGAAAACGTGGTGTAGGGCTCGCCAGCACCGGGCTGCTCAAGCAAGAGCCGAAACCCGCCCACGCGCTCGCTCGCATCACAGGCGCGGTACTCGTACTGGCGAGTGGCAGGACCCGCATCCTCACCAGACTCAGTCGCGCACGCGCCTACCAGCGCCATCAGCCATACCGGCAACACAATGTTCAACAGCCACGGGCAGCTGCCGAGCCACGGCATCGTTCGATCCATGCGTCCTACCACTCCCATCAAGTCCACTGGGGTCCCAGCGAAGGCACGAGGCGGTCACAAGCCACGCCTGCCCGCGCCACTGTGCATCTAGGGCTGTAGCGCAAAGCAGTAAATCGCGCCCCAACCGCCGCCCGCCCCGACGCTGCTGCCGTCGCCGGGGCCGTCCTGCACCAGGTTGACCCCCGGAGCACATGACCGCTCCCCGTGCACGGCGATCCAGTTTGTGCCACTAAGCATGGAGGGCCAGGCGTGGCCCACGCGGAGGTCGCCGCCAAAGGGGCCACTGCTGGTGGGCTCCGCCGTCGTGCTGGTCCAGTCGTTGCAGGTATTGGCCGGGTCGGTGGAGTCGAGCATGCCCTGGGCATTGGTGCCCGTGAGCACGTCATGGGTGTCGCCCATGCTCTTCAGACCCTCGCCAAACTCGTTGGGCAGGTCGTTGATGGTGGCCGGGTCGCCGGCCGGCCGGTCCTGCAACAGGCCCGCCTTGTTTTCGGCGACCAACAGGCCATTGCGGTCGTACCAGGGGCCCTCGCCGATGCGGTCGATGGCGTGCACCGGGTTGCCCGTGCCGTCGTCGGTGGCGCTCAGGAACGCGCGCCAGGTCTTGGCGCCGAAGCCGACGCGGGCGGCGGCCTCCTGGCAGATGCCGTCGGCCCCGCTCAGGCCGCCCAGATCGCCGCCGAAGCCGTCTTGACTGCCGGACAACTCGCGCATGATCTCCAGACTGGTGACGAAGAAGCTGAAGGGCTCCAGGTCCGCGACGGCCGGATCGGGCTCGACCGCGGTGTCGCTGCCACCGCCGCCGCCCGTGGCCGCCTGATCGCCGGCACTGCCCCCGCTGTCCATCTGACTGTCGCTGCCGGCCTGACTCGAATCACCCGTCGTCGCCGCCGGATCGCCCGTGCCCGTGGTGCCGGAGTTGGCCGGCTGCGTCCCGGGTGTGCCCGCCAGGGGGGTGGGATCGGTGACCGGCTGCGGCAGGGCGTTGCCGTCGCCGCCAGCCCCCTCACCGCCGCCGTCGTCGGAGCAGGCCGGGGCGCCGGCCAGGGTCAGCGCCAGGGCAGCGAAAAGAGCGGGAAGCGTTGCGGAGTTCTCTGGCCTGTACAGCTTCATGTGCGGACTTTCCGGGTTTGGGGCGCTCTGTTGGAATCGACGGGCGCGCGTGACGCCCCCCAGCTTCTATGTGGGGCAGCTGACGGTTTTCGGTCCGAAGATTCTGCACCTGCACCCACACATCCCAGAACAGGGACACTCCGTCGTCCACGGACGCAGAAGGGTGCCAAAGCATCACACAAACGACACCTACCCACCTCTGTGACGGACGGAGCGCGCTCTTCGTTCCCGCCGCAGCGGGCGCTCGGGACCGGCCGGCAAAATGAGCGCCTTTACAGCCGAACCCGCTTCGGGCTACCCATGCGGCGCAAGCGAGAGGACGGACGATGGGCTTGGCGACTTGGCTTCGATTGGTGGTGATCTTCGGGCTGCTGGGACCGGCGTCGGCCCTGGCCCAGGACGACGAGGGCTTTGGGGACGAAAGTGGCGGTGAAAGCGGCGAAGAAGCCGGCGACGAGGGCGGTTTCGACGAGACCGACGTGGACCTCGGCACCGACGAGCCGCCCGAAGAAGCCCTCGAGAAACCTGGCTCGCGTGTCTGGGACTTCGGCCTCTACGCCCGCTACGCCTACGTGCCGGGCTTTTTCCTGAAATTTTTCCTGGATGCCGCGCCCGGCGTGGGCAGCCCCGGCTTCGGCATCTCGGCCCTCTACCACGGCGAGGGCGAGGGCGCGGCCTTCTACCTGGGCCTGGGCTACACCAGCTACAGCTTCGAGGACCCCTTCCGCATCTCCGGCGACCCCCTGGGCGACACCGAGTGGCTCGAGAGCGATCTGGGCATTCTGGAGGTGACCGGCTCGATCCTGTGGAAGAGCGAGTTCACCAAGGAACTGACCTTCTTCTATGGCGTGGGCTTGGAACTCGGCGTGGTCACCGGCGAGCTGGTGCGCAGCGAGGCGACGAACGCCAGCGGCAAGTGGCAGAAGTGCACCACCTGGAGCCCCCTGGACACCCAGTTCTGCGAGCCACCCACCGGCAACCTCGCCACCAACAAATACGACGAGGACGGCGCCCACTACGGCGTCGTCGAAGAACGCGTGCCGCCGGTGGTGCCCATCCCCATGCTGCCGCACCTGCTGCTCGACTACAGCCCCATCCCCGACCTGGCCCTGCGCGCCGAGATGGCCTTCGGGCTGGCCCAGCTCTGGTTCGGCGTCTCGGCCGGCTACTCGCCCAAGCTGTGAAACCCCGCGTCGGGCCCGCCGCGATCCACCCTTGACCCGATCGCGCTGGCATGGAACGGATCGCCGCCATGTCGTCCAGAGTCCGCCCGCTTTTCATCGCGCTGGCGCTGTTGTCGGCCGTCGCCATCGCGCACTCCCAACAGACCCCGGCGCCCGCACCCCAGGCCACCGCGCCCGAAGCCGCTGCGCAGGCCCCCGAGCCCGCAGCTGCCGCGCCCGACGCGGCCGACGAGGCGCGCCGCGCCACGGTGTTGGCAACCTACGAGGGTGGCCAGGTCACCGTCGCCGACCTGGAGGATACCCTCGGACGCCAGAGCCCATTCATGCGCCAGCGCTACAAGGACCCCGAGGAGCTGACGAAGCTGCTCGACAAGACCACGCGCTTTGCGCTCCTGGCCGACGAGGCCGAGCGCCGCGGCTTCGGCAAATCCGACCAGGTCGACCAGGCGGTCAAGCAAAATGCCGTGCAGCTGCTGATGAAGCGCGAGTTCGACGAAAAGCTCAGCCCCGAGTCGATCGCCGAGGAAGAGGTCTCCAGCTACTACCAGGAGCACCTCGACGAGTACCAGCGGCCGGCCACGCGCCGCGCCAGCCACATCCTGGTGGCGACCGCCGAGGAGGCCAAGGCGCTGCTAAAAGAAGCCACCGAGGCCGACCTCCGCGGCTTCCGCAAGCTGGCCCGCGAGCACACCCTGGACGACGCCACCAAGCTGCGCGGCGGCGACCTGCGCTACTTCGACGACAAGGGCCAGCTACGCGGCGAAGACGTGGCCTCGATTCCCAAAGCGATCGCGAAGGCGGTCTTCGCGCTCGAAAAAGTAGGCGACGTGGCGCCGAAGCCGATCAAGATCGAAGGCGGCTACAGCATCGTCAAGCTCACCGGCAACCGCCCCTCGGTCTCGCGCGACAAGGAGCAGGCGACCGAGACCATCCGCGTGCGCCTGTGGCGGACGCGCCGCCAGGACGCCATCGAGAGCTTCGTCGCCGGCCTCAAGGCCCAGCACAAACCGAGCGTCAAGGCCGAGCTGATGGACGCCATCGTGCTCGAAGAAGGCCCCGCCGTCAGCGGCCCGGGCATCCCCAAGGACTTCCCGGGCAGCAAGCCGCCGGAGCTGATTCCGCAGGAGCCGACCGAAGCGGCCGGCGAGCCCGGCGCCGCAGCGCCTGAAGCGCGCTGAAGCACGCTTTCCGCCAGCGCCGATTCTGACGCTGGATGGGCATCGCCCTCTTCAAACTCGATGGTCGGGAACATCGGCAGCTGTGGCAGCGGCTCCGACCACAGCGAGCGGCCGCTACGCGTAGCCCGAAACCAGCGCCTGGCTGAGCACATACCAGCCGTCGACCAGCACGAAGAGCAGCAGCTTGAAGGGCAGCGCCACCGTGCTCGGCGACAGCAGCGACAGGCCCAGGGCGAGCAGCACATTGCTGACCACCAGGTCGATGACCAAGAAGGGCAAGAGCACGGCAAAGCCGAGTACAAAAGCCTCGGCCAGCTCGGTGATCAGAAACGCCGGCAGAACCACCATGAAATCGCGCGCGCCGACTTCGTCTTTTTCGGCTTCGGGACGGGCGCGGCGGGCCAGGTCGAGAAAGAGGCCGCGCTCGCGCTCGCCCGCGTTGCGCTCGAGGAAGGCGCGCAGGGGCTCGCGGCCGCGTTCGACGACTTCGAGGAGGGCCTGCCGGCTGTCACCGCGCAGGGGGTGCTCAAAGTCGACCCGCGCGCTCGGCTCGGCGGCGACGGCCGCGGCTTCGAGAGCCACCGGCGTCATCACATAGACCGAGAGGATCGCCGCAAGCGCCGTGATCACGGCGCCCGACGGCAGCTCCGGCACGCCCAGCGCGTTGCGCAAGAGCGACAGCACCAAAGACAGCTTGACGAAGCTGCTGCAGACCATGAGCAAGAGCGGCACCAGCGACAGCGTGCCGAGGGCGACCAGGGTGGGAAGGCCCAGGCCACCGGCGCTGCTCTCGGACAGGGTTTGGGCCAGCGCCTGCGACGGCCACAGGGCCGCGAGTGCAAACCATGTCAGCGCGCGCCGCTCAGCCACCTTCGCCCCCATCAACCGCAGGCTGTGTCGGTGGCGCCGCATCCGCCGCCTCGGGCTCGAGCTCGGCAATAAGACGCGGCGCCGCGCCCTGGCCCACCCCCAATAACAAGCGCCGCCCTCCGGCACGCACCACCACGAGCGAATGGCGGCTGTCGAGCGTCACGCGCTGTTCAACTCGCAATGAATCGTTCCCGGCACTGCCCAAGCCCAAGCCCAGGCCGCGCCGGGCCAAAAGCCGCAGCGAAACCCAGGCCAGGAGGCAGACAAAGACCAGGGCCAGCAAGCTGCGCAAAAGATCGAGCGCGTAGCTGCCCTGTGCCGCGTCGGCCAGCAAAGCGCCCCCCCGGCGCCACCTATTCGGCGGCGTCGGCCTCCGCCTCGCTCTTGCCCTGCACCGATTCGGCCAGAAGCTCCACGATGTCTTTTTGGGCGATGCTCTCTTCTTTTTCCTGGGCCTTGAGACCGTCGGTGAGCATGGTCATGCAGAAGGGGCAGCCGCTGGCGATGGTCTCGCAACCGGTGTCGAGCAGCTGCAGCGTGCGCTTGATGTTCACGCGGTTTTCGTTCTGCTCTTCCATGAACATCTGGGCACCACCGGCGCCGCAGCACAGGCCCTTGTTGCGGTTCCAGTAGTTGACTTCCTTCAGCTCCACGCCGGGGATCGCCTCGAGCACCTTACGCGGCGCGTCGTAGACGCCGTTGTAGCGGCCGAGATAGCAGCTGTCGTGGAAGGCGACCTTGGCCGAGCCACCGGCGACGCGGTTCTTCGGCACCAGCTTCTTGGCGTCGATCAGCTCGGCGAGATAGGTGCTGTGGTGCACCACCTCGTAGTTACCGCCGAAGTCGGGGTACTCGTTGCCCAGCATGTTCAGGCAGTGGGGGCAGGTGGTGATGATCTTCTTCTTCTCCACCTCGTAGCCCTTGAGCGTCTCCACGTTCTGCTCGGCCATCATCTGGAAGAGGTACTCGTTGCCCGCGCGCCGTGCCGGGTCGCCGGTGCAGGTCTCCTCGGTGCCCAGAATCGCGAAGTCGACGCCCGCCTGCTTGAGCATCTGGGCGGTGGCGCGTGCGATCTTCTTGGCGCGGTCGTCGTAGCTGGCGGCGCAGCCGACCCAGTAGAGCACGTCGGCGTCCTGCTTGTCCGAGAGCGTGGGGATGTCCAGCCCCTCGGCCCAGTCACCCCGGTCCATCGAAGAGAGATTCCAGGGGTTGCCGTTGGTCTCGAGCCCGTTGAAGGGGTTCATCAGCTCGCCGGGGAACTCGTTCTTCATCATCACCAGGTCGCGGCGGATTTGAACGATCTTGTCGACATAGCTGATCATGACCGGGCACTGCTCTTCGCAGGCGCGGCAGGAGGTGCAGGCCCAGATCACGTCGGGGTGAATCACGTTGGGCACCAGGTCGACGATCTTGCTCGACTGGAAGTAGGCGCCCTTGGGCGGGTCGCCGTGGTGCAGCTCCTCGGGCTCGCCCGCGCTCTGCTCGGTGTCCTCTTCCTCGATTTCCGACTCGCCTTCGCCCTCACCCGCGGTCTTGGGCTTCATGGCAAACAGCTCGGGCTCGCAGGCGTAGAGGTGATCGCGCAGGGCGATGGTCAGGTGTTTGGGCGAGAGCTTCTTGTCGGTGGTGTAGGCCGGGCAGTTGTCGCTGCAACGACCGCACTCGGTGCAGGTGTAGAGGTCGAGGGTATCCTTCCAGCTCAGATCGGTGATCTTGACGAAACCGATGGGCTCTTCGCGCTCCACCTTGCCTTCGATGTCCTCGATGTTCGGAAGCTTTTCCGGCCGCGGATTGCGGGCGAAAACGTTCGGAATGGCGGTGATGATGTGGAAGTGCTTCGAGTAGGGCAGGATGTTGAGGAAGATCAACACGAAGCTCGAATGCCACCAGAAGCCCACATGCTGCAGCACGGTGAGCGTCTCGACCGGGGTTCCGTCGAGCATCACACCCCACAAGGAACCAGCCGGCTCGATGAGCGTGAAGGCCGCGGGCTCGCCCACGAGCGCCGCTTCCAGCGCGCGGCTGGCGCCGACGTAGAGCTGGTCGGCCATCATCATGGTGATGATGATGCCCAGGATGACCAGGCCCTCGCCGCTGAGCGTCATGCGCTTCTGGACGTTGATCACGCGGTAGTAGACGAAGGTGCTGGCTCCGAAGATGACCAGCACTGAAAAGACGTCCTTCAGGAAGGCGTAGAGGGCTCCCACCGGATTATCGTGGGCCAAGATGCCGAAGAAATCGAAGCTTGGGTCATAACCGCGGCCCCACAGCATCAGGCTGTTGAAGAGCAGCACCATGAAGCCCGAGAAGACCAGGATGTGGGCGATGCCTGCGCCCCGGTAGTAGGGCATCTTGCGCTGGCCAAAGGCGTAGATCAGCGTGTCGCGCACGCGCTTGCCGAGGGCATCACCCTCGATGGAAAAGCGCGGCTCGCTGGCGCCGAGGGCGGCGAGCTTGAAGCGCCGGATCGCCGACCAGGCAAAAATTCCCGTAAGGACGACGAGTACGATGGTCATCGCGACAGGATTCATGGGTGTTCATCCTCTCGAGGGGGCGTCGGGGCGTCGGGGCGTTAGGGCGTCGACGGGGGGGGGGCGTCGACGGGGGGGGCGTCGACGGAGCGCCTCTACATACAGAGACGCGCCATGAAGTCAACAGTGTGACAACTGCGCACACGGGTCGAGCGGCACCGCGACCGGGATTATCGATCGGGGCTCGCCCGAACTCAGCGCGGCAGTTTGGCGTCGAAGAAAGCCGCGAGCTTCACCAGCGTGCGCTCCTCGCGGTTGAAGCTCGGCGTGCGATAGCTGGCGGCAAAGGCGCGTAGATCGGCCAGAAAATCGGCCTGCGTGGGAGCGTCGCCAACGATGTCCTGGACCGAGCGATTGCGCACGGAGCCGCGGACCAGGCCCCGGACGTAGTGGTCGAGGCGCCCGTAGTCGTCGCCGAGAAAGGCGCCGATCGTAGCCGCCTCGGCCCCGAGCCGCCCCAGCACCGAACCCCCGGCCCCGGCGATTCCTGCGGCGATGGCCTGCGCGGCCGCCACGCGCAGCACGAAGGCGTCGTCCAGGTAGCCCACGTCATCGAGCCCGTCGGGGATGAGATCCAGGGACTTGAAGAGGTAGTTCAGACCGGCCGCCAGCGTCTGGCGCGCGGGCTCGGGCCCGTCGCCGGCTGCGATCACCGCGCCGAGTGCGACTGCGTCCTCGCCCAGCGCTCGCAGCCAGGCGGGGAAGAGGTCGAGAAGCTCGTCGTCGGTCACACTCATGGGGCGCCTCCTGGCTCTGCACCGCAGGATACCCGATCTCCGCAGCGCAATGTTGCGCCAGTCGGCCGCCAGCCGCGGTAGGCTCGCGGCGTGAGCACAGGGCCGAAGCGACTGGCATGGGGCGGTATGCTGCTGTTGCTGGGCTGTCAGGGGGCCGTGCCCCAGGGCCCCGGCCGGCAGGCGAGCGTGCCCCAGGCCGCCGAAGGCGCTGGCGGCGAGGGGCCCAGCGCGGCCGGCCCGCCGCGGCGCTTCGTCTCGCCCCACAGCTACGAATGGTTCATGCGCGCCGAGCTGCTCAGCCACCGCGGCCAGGCCGAGGCGGCGCTCAGGGCCTACGAGATGGCGCTTGCGGGGGCCGAGGAAGACGCCTACGTGCTATCGCGCTACGCCCTTGCGCTGCAGGCGGCGGGACAGGGCGCCGAGGCCGAGCGGGCCCTGCAGCGGGCGCTCAGTCTCGATCCCAGCTCGGAAGCGGCCTGGCTCGCGCGCGGGCGCCTGGCAGACGCGCGACAGCAGCTGGGAGCCGCGGTGCACGCCTACGAGCGGGCCGAAACCGTGGCGCCCCATTCGCCCGAGCCGCCCGCAGCCCTGGCCGAGCTGCTCGAACGCCGGGGCTATCCGGAGCGTGCCGTGGCCGTGCTGCAGCGCTACGCGGTGCGTGTTCCCGACGACGACGCGGTCGCCGCCGAGGCCCAGCTGCGGCTGGCCCTGGCGCGCGAGGATGGCGCCGGCCTGGCCGCCGCCGCCGCCGACTACTTGGCCCGCGCCCCGCGCAACCTGGAGCTGCTGCGCCACACGGCCGACGGCCTGCTCGATGCCGGCCGCGCCGGGCTGGCCCTGCGCTGCCTGGAGGCGCTACCGCCCCGGGGTGCCGACGCCGCCCGGCGGCTGCGGGCGCTGCTGGCCGACGCCCGCTTCGACCAGGCCGAGACGCTGCTAGCCACCACGCCCCCCGACGAGCTGGGCGGGCCGCAGGCGGTGGCCGAGGCCTACCTGCAGATGGGCCGACCCCGGGCTGCCCTGCCACTGCTCGAGACCGCCGGCGCCCTGCGCAGCGCCGCCGGCCGACCCGACAGCAGCCACCGGAGGCTGCGTCTGGCCCAGGCCCTGCTCTACAGCGGCGATACCCTGGCCGCCGTCGCCACCCTGGAGCGGCTGCGCCCGAGCCCCGAGCAGGCCGGGCAGGCGCGAACGCTGCTGGCCGACGCACTGCGGGCCGGCGGCCTCGGCGCGCTCGCCGACGAAGTGGCCCGGGCTGGGGGGAGCCACGCGGGCTCCGCGGAGGGGGCTGCGGCGGGCTCTGCGGCGGGGGCTGCGAGCGGCTCTCAAGACGTGGAGCGGGACCGGCAGGCTCAATAGTCGCCGAAGAGGTCCTGGAGGCGCACGTCCAGGGCCGCGGCGATCTTGTAGAGCGAGCTGATCGAGGCGCTCGATTCGGCCCGCTCGATCTGGGACAGCAGCGACACCGACAGCCCGGTGCGGCGGGCCATCTGCTTGAGCGTCAGGCCATTGTCCTTGCGCAGATTGCGCACCGTCTCGCCGATGACCCGATGCAGGTCTTCCTCTGGCGAGCGCAAAAGCCCCTTCTTCCGCATCACGCGGTCCACGACCGCCCGGAACTCCTCGGGATCGAAGGGCTTTTTCAAATAGTCGGCAGCGTCGAGCTTCATCGACTGCACCGCCGTGTCGAGCGAGGGGTAGCCGGTGAAAATGCACACCGCCACGTCTGAGTCGACGCGGCGAATGCGCTGCAGCACCTCCACCCCGTCCATGCCGGGCATCATCAGGTCGAGCACCACCATGTGGTAGCCGCCGCTCTTGACCTCGTCGGCGACCTGGGCCGGATCGGACATGGTCTTCACGTCGATCCCGTCCTTGCTCAGGAAGGTCTCCATGAAGTCGCAGATCTCGCGGTCGTCATCGACCACCAGGACCCGCATCGGCGAAACGGCTTTGCTCATTTGCGCCCTAACCTCGTCGACCACCCCCCAATCCGCGGTGGATTGAGAAGTGGTCGGGGCGAGAGGATTTGAACCTCCGACCTCACGGTCCCGAACCGTGCGCGCTACCAGACTGCGCTACGCCCCGTATGAAAATTCGCGCCGGACTGTACGGTTGCGGCATGAGCGTGTCAAGCGAGAGATTGCATGCCATCGCAGGGCTGGGAATCGCGACTGACCGGCGACCCAGGCGCCTCTCGCATGGCTGTAACCCAGAAGCCTTTGGGGGGCGATGGCCATTGCCGACGGAATCTCGCGGCCCACCGCTCCCTCCGTGCCGATGCAAAACGTCGGCACAGGGTCACCCCGCTCCCGCGCGGCGTCCGGGGCGCAGACCATGGATGCAGCACCAGCACCCGCTCCGAAAGCACTGTTGCGCTTCCGGTGGGCCACTCGCGGCCACTTTCAGCCGGCCGGCAGCCGCCAGCGCAGGACCTGATATGCGTCGCTGGCGGCCCCCGGCTCGTCGCTGAGCCAGGGACCCAGGCGCAGCACGCTGTCGGCGTCGACGGCGGCCTGTAGGGCCGGCGAAAGCCCCTCGGCGCCCAGCCGCTCGAGCCCGGGGTGGGCCCGCTCCAGGGCCGTGGCGACGGCGGCGCCCTCGGCGTTGAGGGGCGAGCAGACGGCGAACAGCAAAAGCCCCCCGGGGCGCACGAGCTGAAGTGCCCGCTCCAGAATGGCGCGCTGTAGCTCGCCCAGGCGCGCGGGATCCGCTGGCGACAGGCGCAGCGCCAGGTCGGGGCGCCGGCCCAGGGTGCCCAGGCCGCTGCAGGGGGCGTCCACCAGCACCCGGTCGAAACCCAGCTCGATGCCACCCAGGCCCACGCTGAGGTCGACCGCCCGCGTTTGCACGCAGCCGGCGGGCAGCCCCAGCCGCACAAGCTCCGGGCCGATGCGCTCGAGCTTGCGCGGATCGACGTCCACCGACAGCAGCGCCGGCCCATCGGGGGGCACCCTGGAGGCGCCGAAGAGCATCTGTGCCAGCAGCGTCGTCTTGCCGCCGTGGCCGGCGCACAGATCGGCCACACGCTCGCCGGGTTGGGCCCCCAGGGCGTGGGCCAGGGCCTGGGCACCCTGCTCCTGCACCACAAAGGCGCCCTCGACGTAGCCCGGCAGGGCCCGCGGATCGCCCGCGCGGTGCACCAGCAGGGCGTCGGGGGCGAGGCTGCCTGCGAGTACCTGCGCCCGCGGCCGCACGGCCGCGATAGCCTGCGCCAAGGCCTCCCGCTCACCGGGCCGGGCGCGCAGGCCCAGGGGCGGCTCCTCGGCATCGATGCGCAGCAGGCGCTCGGCCCGCTCGGCACCCAGGTCGCGCGTGAGGGCAGCGGCGATCCAGGCGGGGGGTACAAGGCGCGTGGGTGGCGAGGGCGCCTTCGGACGCTGCCGCGACAGGGCGCGCAAGACGGCGTTGACGAAGCCGGCCACTTGCTTGCCGCGGGCGGCTCGCACCAGGGTCACGCTCTGGTCGACAATGGCGTGGGTCGGCAGCCTTCCGAGGTGCTGAAGCTGGTAGCAGGCCGCCCGCAGGACCGCCTGCACCAGGGGGTCGAGCCGGCCCTTGCGCCTGAGTCGCGCCTCGATCTGGGCGTCGAGCTCGGGCAGCACGCGCAGGGCGCCGTAGACGATGGCCGTGGCCAGCGCCGCATCGCGCGGCTCGAGCCCAGCGCGACCCAGCTCGGCATCGAGCGCCACGCTGGCGAAGGCGCCCTCGTCTGCGACCCGCTGCAGCACGCGCGTAGCCAGCTCACGCGCTGTGGCGGCGGCCTTCAGGGGCCCTTCAGAAGTTGTACGATCTGTGGCCACTGTCGCTCGATATCATTTTTGAAGGCCAATACCATCAGTCCCACCAGCACCACGAAGCCGGCGATGTGGGCATACTCGCGGGCCTTGACCCCGACCGGCCGCCGCGCCACGCCCTCGTAGAAGAAGAACGGCAAATGGCCGCCGTCGAGCAGTGGAATTGGCAGTAGATTGATAAGCCCTAAGTTAATACTGATGAACGCCATCAGCGTGAGATAGTTCAGCGCTCCCTCTCGCGCCGCGGTGCCTGCCACCTCGAAGATGGTCAGCGGCCCGCCGATGGACTTCACCGACAGCCGACCCTGGAGCAGCCGCACCACGGAGAACACCGTCAGCTGAACCACTTCGGTGGTGGCGCGAAAGGATTCGCGCACGGCGTAGAGCAGCGGGTTGGGATTGGGTACCGGCGGGTCGGGCGCGGTCGGCACCCAGTTTCGGATGCCCACCACATAGCGGTCGAAGACTTGACCATGTTCGGTTACCCCTTTTCTGTGCTCGAGGGCGTAACTGGCTTCCCGCATCTCGCCGGCGCGCAAATAGCGCAACCGGTGCTTGCGGCCGCGACCGGCGCGCAGGTCCTGCAGAAAGGTGGCCCAGAGTTGAATCGGGCGACCATCGAGTTCGAGCAGGCGATCGCCGGGCAATAGGCCCGCGCGATGCTCGGGGGAGCCGTGGGTGACGTGGCTGATGAAGAGGTCGGCCGACTGGACGCCGGCGCGCTCGAGGCCCGGCGCCGATCCCGAGTCGGGCGTCAGTGCGGCCAGACGCGGCTCGTAGACGTCGAGTTCGACCAGACCGCCGAGCGCGTCCTGCACCGGCGTCGGGCGCAGGTAGGTCAGCGGCACCATCGAGCCGCGGTTTTTCTCCAGCGTGCGCGAGAGGTCGATGAGACTGTGGACCGGGCGCCCAGCGGCGGCCACCACCAGGTCGAAGGTGCGCAGCCGCGAGGCGCCCGCCGGCGAGCCCGCCGAAGCCACCCCGACCACCGCCTGCGGGTGGTGTGGCATCACGCCGATGCGTCCGACCTGCTCGCGCATCTCCAGGGGCAACTCCTTGACGTCGGAAACCGGCGTGATGTCGAGCGCGAGTTGCTCTCCTTCGCGCTCGACCGTGAAGCGCAGCTGCGAACCCGGGCTGCTCTCGACGGCGCGCGCAAGCTCGTAGAAGGTCTCGATGGGATCGCCGTCGATGGCGACAACGCGATCGCCGGGTTCGAGCAGGCCGTGGGCGGGTCGATTGGGGAAGACCACTCCGATGGTGGCCGGCGTCAGCGCCGTATCGCCGAGGAAGACCACGAAGTAGAGCAGGATCGGAAAGGTGAGGTTCATCATCGGACCGCCGGTGACGATCACCATGCGGCGCAGGATGGACTGTTCGGCAAAGGACTGGCCGCGCTCCCGGGCTCGCACCTCGTCGCGCGGATTTTCCCCCAACATGCGCACGTAGCCGCCCAACGGAAAGGCGCTGATCACATACTCGGTGCCGCCCCGGCTGAAGCCCGCGATGCGCGGCCCGAAGCCCAGGCTGAACTTCAGCACGCGCACGCCGAAGACCTTGGCCCAGGCGAAGTGGCCGAGTTCGTGGACGAAGACCAGCACGCCCACCATCACGATGAAATAGAGCAGAGGCATCGGGAGCGATCGCTGCGGTGGTGGTCAGGGCGAGGACGGCTCCCGAATCGCGTCGGCCACCGAGCGCCACAGACCCTCGCCGTCGCTGGCCTGGCGCTCGGGATAGCAAGCCGAGGCGATGCGTGTGCGCGGCCCCGGTCCACCCGAACCCTCGCGCTCTTCGAATTCCCCGAGCAGAAGACCCAGGCGGTCGACCACGATGCGGCAACCCTCGACGTCGGTCTCGGGCAACAGCAGCGTGAACTCGTCGGGCCCCGAGCGGAAGATGTGATCGACGTTGCGAATACCGCCCTGTAGCAGCAGGCTCAGATCTGCCAACACCGCGTCCGATTCGGCGACACCACCTTGCTCGGCGATCTCCCGTTGGTTGTCGCAGCGCACCACGACGCAGCCCAGGGGATGGCCGTAGCGCACCGCCCGCGTGAACTCGTACTCCAGGCTGATGTGCAGCTGGCTGCTGGTGCCGGCGCCGGTTCCCGGATCGATGATCTCGAGGGTGGCCTTGGAGCGCCGGGCCTCCCGGACATCGCCACCACCGCGCGCCAGCTGCAAGCGAAGCACGTTGCGCAGCCGCTGCTGAACCTCGAAGCTGCGGTAGGGCTTGGAGACGTAGTCCTCGGCGCCAAGTTCAATGCCGCTCCTGCGCGCCTGCTCGTCTTGCTCGCCGGTGCACAGCAGAACCGGCACCTGCGCCAGGTTCTGATCGGCCTTGATGATGCGCAGCACCTGCAGGCCGTCCATCACCGGCAGCCTCGCATCCATCAGCAGGAGACTGGGGCGCTGGCGCGCCATGGAGTCGAGCACGGCGCCGCCGTCGGCCGCGGTGGCCACGTCGTATCCGAGCGAGCTGCACAGCTCCGACAGCAACCTCAGATTGAAGGGGTCGGCCTCGGCGACCAGAATCAACGCGCTTATCGCCACGGAGTCGCTCGCATCGTCGGATCGCTCATCCCAGGAAAAGCCGCGTAAGCCGCAGCAGCCAGGCAAAGAAGACAGCAGCGGAAACCCACAGCACAAGGCCCTGCAGCCGCAGCCGTTCGATCGTCTCTACGACCGGCCAGGCGCGAAGGCAAGCATAGAGCGACAGCGGCACGGCCAGCGCCGTCAGGGCGAAGAGCAGGGGGCCGACCGCATGGGCGGCGAAGGCGGCGGCGAAGTGCGATTGCGCCATGTGGGCAAACGATGTGGTCAGACCGCAGCCCGGACAGGGCAGCGAGGTCAACGCCAAAAAGCCGCAGCCGGGCAGCCCGAGCTGGGTGTGGGTGCCCAGGCCCGAGGGATCGGGGCTGAGCGCGCGGGCGACAGCCAAGACGGCAACGGCAGCCAGCGCAAGCGCCGCCCACAGCAGCCGCGGCAGGGCTTCGGAAGGCGCTTCGCGCCCGGACGCCCGTGAGGGCGCCACGGCCGGATCATGAACGCGGGCAGGCAGGGATCGGGACATGGGCATGGCCCTCGCTGAAATCACCCTAGCACAGGCCCCCGCGCGCGATGATGGACCCACATTTCACCACCGTGGGCGGAGGGGGCAGAGGGGGCGAAGGCCGATTCGGGATCCCCGAAGCCCTCGCTTTCGTGCATAATTCCGTGATGGGAGGATTGCCCTGGGGCGCTCCTCCATCGGAGCGCGTGATCATGGCTGCCGGCCCATCTCCCCTCGTTGGCTACAACACCAACGTCCGCCACAAGGGGAAGCTCTACCACATCCAGACCGAAGACTCGGGGGTCAACCACCCGCACATCATCACCCATCTCTTCGCCGACGGCGGGCGCATCATCGCCTCGAAGAAGACCGAATACGCCGAGCACCTCGGCAGCCAGGATCTGCACGCCATCGTCAAACAGCTGATGCGCGCCCAGCACAAGGCGATGTTCATCGACCTGCGCGACTGCGTCTACGACGAGGATGGGGATGAGGGAGACGAGGCGGCAGCGGCAGCGCCGGCCGGCAGATCGCTGGACGTGGACGCCCTGGAGCGGGCCGCCGAAGCACGGCTGGCCGGCTTCCCCGCCCCGGCCGCCCGCCGCCCGCGCTATCAAGAGACGGCCTCGGCGATCCCGGCCCAGCCCGAGCCCAAGCCCGCGCCGGGCGCCTCGATTTTTGATGGCCACATGCTGGCGGGCAAGTCCCTGGATGAAGTGATCCTCAGCTACCTGGCCGACGACATGGAAGAAGCCAAGTAGCCGTCGTCCGGGAGACGGCCATCACGCGATGGGAGCCAGCCTGCCCTGGGCCCCAGGCCTGTTGACAGCCCGCGGCGGAAGGTGCACGCATCCGCTTCCAGGCCCTGGGTAACGCCCAGGGCCAAGCCCCTGTCCTCACCGTGGATATCGACGTGGATGTCAAAGAACAACTGATGACCCAAGCCCTGCGCCTGATGCAGGACCCGCGCGTGAGCAAAGCGCTGCAAAATCCCCGCGTGATGCAAGGCCTGATGGGCGCGATCCAGCTGCGTGCCGCAGTCCAGGAAAATATCAACGCCCGCGTACGACGCGTGGCCAAGGGGTTGAACCTGGCCACCGAGGCCGAGCTGCGCGAGCTGCGGCACAAGGTACGGCGCCTGGAGCGCGAGCTGGAAGCCAGTCAGGCCGGCCGCCGCCCCGAGCCCAGCGGCGATTGACTCCGCGCTCCACCGGCGGCGACGGGCTCAAAGGTCCACCTGCTCCACGTCCAGTTCCGCCACCTGCTCGCCCAGGAAGCGCGCGGCCACGTCGGCAAAATGGCGTGGCCGGTCGGTGACCAGCAGCCTGAGCGAGCCTGCGCGGCCCGCAGGAGCCGCCATCTGCCGCGCGCCCAGTTCTGCCTCGAGTTCGACCGCGGTGGCCTCCGCGCTGTCGACGACCGCCACCGGCTCGGCCGAAAGCAGCGCCAACTCGGCCTCGATCACCGCCCTGAGCAGCGGGTAGTGGGTGCAGCCCAGCACCAGCGTATCGATACCCCGGGAAACCAGCGGCTCCAGGTAGCGCCGCACCGCAAGCCGCGGCACCTCGCCCTCGAGCCAGCCCTCCTCGACTAGCGGCACCAGCAGCGGCGCCGACCGCACCAGACTCTCGACGCGGCTGTCGAAGCCCTGGATCTGACGCTCGTAGGCGCCCGAGTACACCGTGCCGGCGGTGGCGATCACGCCCACCCGCTTCGAGCGGCTGCGCGCCACCCCGGCCCGCGCCCCCGGACCGATAACCCCCAGCACCGGCACGTCCAGCTCCACCGCCAGCATGTCCAGGGCCACGGCGCTGACAGTGTTGCAGGCGACCACCAGCAGCTTGATGCCGTGACCGGCCAACAAGCGGGCGCAGCTGCGCGCGTAGCTCAGCACCGTCTGGGGACTGCGTGTGCCGTAGGGGATGCGCGCCGTATCGCCGAGGTAGATCAGCGCCTCCGACGGCATGCGACGACGGACCGCCTCGGCCACCGTCAGCCCGCCGAGCCCGGAATCGAAGATCCCGATGGGCGCCTCGGGCGCGAGGCCGCTTGCGTCGGTCTGCATGGCGAGCCTCTACCACAGGCGCGCGGTGGGAGACACGCACCCACGTACAACCACCTGTTTCCCGCGCGCCGGTCTGTGTGCGGACGCGGGCCAAGTGCGGTACGCTGAAGCGCGAATGGGACGACCCTCTGCGACGCCCGCCCTGTCGAAGGCGCGCATCCTAGGACTGTACCGCAGCGCGGCGGTTCGGGAGGCCTTGGCGGCCGAACTCAGCGGGCCGGGCCTGCAGCTGCAGCAGTTGGATGAGACGACAGCGCTTGCGCCCTATGGCCCCTCGGATGTGGTGATCTTCGAACTCTGCGACGCCGCCGCACCGGCGCTGGCGACGCTTGGCGAGCTGCGCTCCATCGCCCTGCTGTCGGAAGCCACGGCACAGGCCTGGGCGCGCGCCGCCGCGCTGGGTGCCTTCGACACCGTGCTGCTGCCACTCCGGCCCGGCGAGCTGAGCGCGCGGGTCGGCCGCTGCCTTGCGGAGCAGGCGCGCCGCCGGGACGGCGAGGTGCTGCTCGAGTTAACGCGCACGTTGGTATCCTCGATCGACTTCCAGGAGATCCTCTACACCCTCGTCAGCCGCGTGGCCGAGGTGGTCGCGGTCGACCGCGTCTCCATCGTGCTGGTGCCCGACGCTGGCGACGTGGGCTACGTTGTGGCCGCCAGCGACGACGCCAGGCTCTCCAATCTGCAGTTACAGCTCGAAAAATACCCCGAGATCCGACACGCCCTGTCGACCCGCCGAAGTTTGACCATCGAAGACGTGGGCAGTCATCCACTGTTGGATGAAGTGCGCAGCTCGGTCACCCACAGCGGCCTCAGCGCCCTGACCCTGGTGCCCATCGTCTGGGAAGACGAGTCCATGGGCGTGCTCTTCGTGCGCTCCAGGAGCCAGAGCGGGGCCCTCGACGACGACCAGCTCGAGTTCTGCGAGGTGCTGACCAACGCCACAGCCATCGCCCTGCGCAACGCCCGCCTGCTGCAGTCGCTGCGCGATGAGAGTCAGCGCGATCTCTACGCCCGCATCGAGGCCGAAAAGCGCCTGTCCTCGCTCAGGCAATACGCAGACCTCCTGGCCTCGGCGGCCGACGGGCTGACCGCCTTCGATGCCGACGGCCGTCTGCTCTTCGCCAACCCGAGCGCCGAGAAGCTGCTCGACTGTTCCGCGGCCGACTACCTGGGTCGCTTCATGACCGAATTCTTCGCGCCCGAAGACAACCAGACCTTCATGGCCCTGCGCCGCCGACTGGCCAGCGGCGACTACCCCCACGATGTCGACCTGCCGGTGCGCCGGCCCGACGGCAAAGCCATGATGATCAACGGCTCGTTCGCGCCACTGGCGGGTACCGAGGGCGCTATCTTACTGTCCTTTCGCGACGTCACCAACGACCGCGCCACCCGCAACGAGTTGGTGCGCACGCGCAACTTCCTGCAGTCGCTGATCGAGGCCAGCGTCGACGCCATCGTGGCCGCCCGCACCGACGGCACCATCGTGCTCTTCAACGAAGGTGCCCGGCGCCTCTACGGCTACGACCCCAAGGAAGTGATCGGCAAGATGAATGTGCGCGCGCTGTATCCGGGCGACGGCGCGCTGGAGGTCGGCCGCATGCTTTTCTCGAACGCCCACGGTGGCAAAGACCGCCTGGAGCCTGTGCGCATCGAAGCCATCGACAGCCGGGGCACGATCTTCCCCATCTCGCTGACGGCCGCGAGCATCCTGGAGGACGGTGAGCGCACCGCCACCTTCGGCATCTTCACCGATCTGCGCGACCGCGTCCGCGTGGAGCAGCAGCTGGCCCACGCCCAGGAGCAACTCCAAGTTAATGAAAAGCAGGCCCTGGTGGCGGAGCTCGCCGGAGCCACCGCCCACGAACTCAACCAACCGCTTACCAGCGTCATGGGTTACTCCGAGTTGCTGCTCAAAAAGCTTCCGTCGGACTCGCCGACCTATCGAGCCGCAGACCGCATCCACAGCGAGACCACGCGAATGGCCGAGATCGTGCGCAAGATCGGCCGCCTGACGCGCTACGAAACGAAATCCTATGTCGGCGAACAAAAGATCCTGGACCTCGACCGCGCCTCCGAGGACGATTGAGCACCGTGGCTGAACGGCACAGCAGAGAGCATGGCGACACCGCACCCCTTGGGGCCGCGGATCGCGACTCGGACACGCCTCCGTTGAGCCCCCCTCCGTCACCCCCCCCTCCGTCACCCCCCCCTCCGTCGGCACCGCGCACCGCCCGCCACCCCGCGCCACCCTCCCGCCCTCAATCGGCGCCGCCCGCGGCACCACCGGCCGCGCCCGCGCCTGTCGTCCCCGAGTTCTCGTCCCAGCCAAGTCTCAAAGTGCCCTCTCCCAACGAGCTGCTCGAAGCGGTGCTCGAACTCAGCCGCGAGGTCACCGTCGACCTGCACGCCGAGCAGGTGGTCCACGCCTACATCAGACGCCTGCAGGCACTCTTTCCCGGACGCCTCTTTTGCGTGCGCCTGCTGGACCCGGAGAACGGGGATCAGACCAGCGTCTACGCCACCGGTCGTCTAGCGCCTGACCGCCGCGACCGGGTCGAGCTGACCGAAGAGGCCCTCGACCGCCACGGCGTCAGCGTTCCTCCCGGAGCGGCCGGCCGCATCAGTATCTCGGGCGCCTACCACCCCACCTTCCGCGACGGCGCCACCGGCTTCGACATACCGATGGCCGACGGCGAGCGTATCGCCGGCGTGGTTACGGTGGAGTACACCCATGGCGTAGAGCCGCCCATCGACGACCGGCCGCTTCTGGTGCAGCTGGCGTTGCAGCTCGGCAGCGCCCTGCGCAACGCTCGCCTTCACCGCGAGTCAATCTACTGGCGCGACTACCTGGGCAAGCTACTCGATAACGCCAACGCGCCCATCGCCGTCATGGATCGGGACGGCATGGTGAGCTTCGCCAATCGCGCGCTGCTCACACTCACCGCCTTCAAGCGCGAAGAGCTGGTGGGCAAGGACTGGATGGGTCTTTTGGCCGAACCCGAGCGGCGGCGGCTGTTGCCGGTCTACATCAGCGCCCTGCGCGGCGAACCCAGCACCAATGTGGAGCTGAAACTTCCTCGCCGCGATGGCAGCCACGCCCAGGTCGCCGTCAACGCCGCCTCCATCCTCAGCCCAGACGGCGACGTCGAGGGCGTAATCTACATCTTCCGCGATGTCACCGAGATCCGCGAGCTCGAGGGCCAGGTGATCCACGCCGAAAAGCTCGCCACGCTCGGTCAAATGGCCGCCGGCGTGGTGCACGAACTCAACAATCCGTTGACCAGTATTTCCGCCTACGGCGACTACCTGCAAAAGAAGTTCGAAAACGACCCCGGGGCCGATCCCGGCGACGTTGAAAAGCTGCGGCGCATCGTGTCGGCGGCCGGACGCATCCTGAACTTCAGCCGCGATCTCGTCACCTACGCCCGGCCCTCCACCGAGACGCCGGTGCACACCGACGTGCACGAAATTCTGGACCAGGCGGTGGTCTTTTGCGAGCACCTGATCGACGAAACCGGCGCGGTCGTGGAAAAGGCCTACGATCGCTCACTGCCCCCGGTGTACGCGGTCAAGGGCCAGCTGGTGCAGGTCTTCGTCAATCTAGTCACCAACGCCTGCCACGCCATGCCACTGGGCGCTGGCCACCTGCACCTCGAAACTTCAGCCACCGACGGCGGAGGCCTCCTGGTACGCGTCACCGACAGCGGCAAGGGCATCCCGGAGCCCGACCTGCTGCGCATCTTCGAGCCGTTCTTCAGCACCAAGGGCGAGGGCAAGGGCACGGGCCTCGGCCTTTCGATCGTCAAGAACATTGTCGAGCAGCACCGCGGCAATATCAGCGTGCACAGCGAAGTCGGCAATGGCACCAGCTTCGAGATCGAACTGCTGGGCCGCGCCGATCCCCGCGACAGCGTGCGGCCGTAATGCGCTGAGGAGTCGCGTCTCCGGCATCCCCCCACACGCCCCCCGCACGCCCCGCACGCCCCCCACGCGCCCCGGTCAACCGGACATCGGCGTCAGCGAACGCCCCGGACCAAACCCGCGACATTCGGACCCGCTGCGCCTATAGTGCGCCCAGCGTCGGGAAGGGCTCCGGCGCCGATCGGGAGAGACGATGATCAAGGGATATGCAGGTCGCATCCTGGAAGTGAACCTGAGCCGCCGGAGCTTCGAGTACAAGCCCCTGGACGAGGAAACAGCGCGCCTCTACATCGGAGGCAAGGGCTACGGCACGCGCCTGCTCTACGACCGCACCGAGGCGGGCATCGACGCGCTGGGGCCGGACAATCCGCTCATCTTCGCCACCGGTCCCCTCAACGGCTCGGCCGCACCCCAGACCAATCGCTTCGCCGTGGTCTGCAAGAGCCCGCTGACCGGCGGCATCGGCAACGCCGCCTGCGGCGGCTCCTTCGCCTACGGTCTGAAGAAGGCCGGTGTCGATCTCGTGATCGTCATGGGCGTCTCGGAAAAGCCCGTGCGCCTGCTGATCGATGGCGATCGCGACGCGGTCGAGTTCATCGACGCTAGCGAGCTGTGGGGCAAAGGCACATACGAAACCCAGGAGATTCTCGGTAAGAAGAAGTACCACGCGGTCATCGGCCCGGCCGGCGAGAACCAGGTCCTCTACGCCGGCATCGTCTCGAACGAACGCATTGCCGGCCGCACCGGCGTCGGCGCCGTCATGGGCAGCAAACGCCTCAAGGCCGTCACCGCCCAGGGCTCGCGCAAGCTCGACATGGAGGATCCGGAGAAGTTCAAGGAGTACACGCGCGAGGTGCGGCGAATCTTCCGCGAGCATCCGGTGCTGGGCGATTCGCTCAAGCGCTTCGGCACCGCGGGCATCGTCAATACCACCAACGCGCGCAATATCATCCCCACCCGCAACTTCCAGCGCGGCTCTCACCCCGAAGCCTACAAGCTTTCCGGCGAGTACATGGAGGATCACGAACTCAAGGGAATCAAGAGTAGCTGCATCCACTGCCCTGTGACCTGCGGGCGCGACGTGGAGGTCGAGGGCAAGGGCCGGGTCAAGGGCCCCGAGTACGAGACCGTGGCCCTGCTCGGCACCAACCTGGATGTGACCGACCTCAAGCGCGTCTCGGAATGGAACTACCAGGCCGACGACCTGGGCATGGACACCATCAGCCTCGGCGCCACCCTGGGCTTCGCCATGGAGCTTCAGGAAAAGGGCCTCGCCAACTTTGGCCTTCACTTCGGCGACGTCAAGGGCATCGGCCAGGCGATCGAGGACATCGGCCACCGCCGCGGCGACGGCAACGAGCTGGCCGATGGCACGCGCAAGCTGGCCCAAAAGTACGGCGGCATGGACTTCGCGCCCCACGTCAAGGGCCTGGAGCTGTCGGCCTACGATCCGCGCGGCTCCTTCGCCCAGGGCGTCGAATACGCCACCACCAACCGCGGCGGCTGCCACGTGCAGGGCGCCAGCATGTACATGGAATCGGTGGGGCCTTTGACCATCAACCCCCAGAACCTGCGCCTCAAGGCCGACCTGCCCGTGCTGCAACAGAACCTGGCCTGCGCCATCAACTCCATGGTGCTGTGCTACTTCACGACCTACGGCATGGTGCCCAAGGCAGTGCACGACATGCCGGCCGATTCCTTCGCACGCAAGGCGATCAGCACGGCCATGGAGTTCAGCGGCCCGATGATGGGCCTGGCCATGCGCCGCAAGGGCAACGCCATGATCTGGTACGAAAAGTGGCTGCGCTACATCACGGGCGCGCCGATGTCGTCGGGTCACCTGCAGGAGATCGGCGAGCGCATCTTCAACCTCGAGCGCATGTACAACCTGCGCGAGGGTTTGAGTGCCAGCGACGACACGCTGCCGCGGCGCATCCTGGAAGAGTCGACCTTCGATCACATGGAAAGCGGCCACCCGCTGCACCTTCTTTTGCCCAAGTACTACAAAAAGCGCGGCTGGGACGCCCAGGGCGTGCCCAAACCGGAAACCTTGCAGCGCCTGGGAGTGCGGGTGTGAACGCGGGACGGCCATGGAAGGGAGCGAAGCGATGGGCGTAAATGTCGAGTTGACCTACGAGATGGGCAAGCTGCTGGGCGAGCATCACTTCGAGCTGCAGGATGTGCACAGCGTCGCCGAGGTGCTCGACGCCGTGCGCGCGCGCTTCGGCGACAGGGGCGAGCGCCTGACCGAACTCAGCCGCCACGCCGCGGTGGCCGTCAATGGCGTCCTGGTGAACTACAAGAAGGGCAAGCGCACGCGGCTTCAGGACGGCGACCGCGTGAGCTTCGTCAAGGCCTCGGCCGGGGGTTAGGGGGCGGCCCTGCGTTCGCTGTGCCGCTCACTGCTGGTTCTGAACTTCGGCTACTGCCTGCTCGCGCTCTTCACCCCCGAGCTGCCGGGCTGGAAGATGTTCGAGTCTGCCGCGCGCGTCGAACCGCGCTTCGAAGACGCCCGCGGTCGAGCCGTCGCGCTACGCGACTATTTGCCGCGCCATGCGTATCTGACCGACTTCAAACAGGTCGAGCGCATCGCCGCCTTCGTTTGCCAGCGCGAGCCCGAACGCGCTCCCTTTCGCCTGTGGCGAGCCGAGGGCGAAGTCGTCGTGCTCTTGCCGGGAAGCTGCCTCAATGCGCGCCCTCGTTGACTGGGAACGCTTCGAACCCGGGTCGCTCGGCTGGTTCTACCGCTTGCTCGGCCTGACCCTGCTCGCGCGCATCGCCACCGATCTCCACGTCGATCTGTGGGCAGTGCACGATGGCCGACTCTTTCCCTGGCGCCACCTGCCGGGCTTGCCCCTCTACCCGCCCGCGGGCCTCGCGATCGAGTGGGCGATGATGGGGCTTGCTGCCCTGGCGATAACCACGGGTTTCAGGCTCCGCGCGGGCGTCTACCTGGCGTTGCTCGTCAGCGCCGTATCTTTGACTCAACGTTATGCAAATCACCGCGCCCTGCTATTGCTCGTGCTGGCCTTCCTGGCGCTGTCACCGGTCGAGCCGCGGCGCCCTGGGCTCTCCGGCGAACGGCATCCGAACCTCGCCCTGATCCGCTATCAGCTGGTGATCGTCTACCTCTTTTCGGCACTCAACAAAGTGCGCGCGGGCTTTCTCGAAGGAACGGCCTTGCAACACCTGCTCGACCTGGACGCCGAGCCGGCCAGGGCCCTCGCATGGCTGGTCGTGGCCGCAGAGTTTTCGCTGCCGCTTCTCCTGTGGCGCCTGCCCTGGCTGGGACTTGGCGGAGTCGCCTGCTTGCACCTGGGCTTTGCCCTCTTCATGCCCGCCATCTGGCCGTTTTCGCTCCTGATGCTGGCCATGGCGGTACTCTTCGTCGGCGACACGCGTGACCCGGGGGCCCTGCCGTTGGCAGGTGCAGACGCCGTCGGCCACAATTGCAGCTGATGCACACCCTTCGCGCCAGCCTCACATCCACGACACTCACCGCGGTCGCCCTGCTCATGCCATGGAGCGCACCGGGCTGCGGCGACCTCGACGACTCGAGCGCGGGCTCAGGTGTATGCCCAGAAACCACCGAACCCTTGCCCTCCTGCGAGGACAACGGCGGCTGCCCGGGCGGTGAAACGGGGGCGCTCGTCGGCATCACCGAAGCCCACAATCGCGTGCGCGCCGCGGTGGAAGTGCCCGCCGGAGGCGTCCCGCTACCCGAGCTGCAGTGGTCGGACGACCTGGCCGCCGTCGCAGCACGCTGGGCCGAGCACCTCGCCGAGCGCGGTTGCGGCCTGCGACACTCGAGCGACTGTCGCTACGGTGAAAACCTGGCCTGGTTCGGCGGCTTCGAGGCCAGCCCGAGCCAGGTCGTCGAAGAGGGCTGGGCCAGCGAGAAGCTCTGCTATCGCTACGGCGCATTCCTGCAGGGCGACGAATGCAGCGCCGATTGCAACGCCTCGGGCGGCTGCGGTCACTACACGCAAATGGTTTGGCGCGACAGCCGTGAAGTCGGCTGCGCAGTGACACGCTGTAGTGATAACTCCGAGGTGTGGGTGTGTAACTACGCACCCGTGGGAAACATCGTCGGCCAAGTGCCCTATTGAGCCCACGTGCTACGCTTTCTTTAGCGAGAGTTTACCGGGAGTTTAGAGCCACATGCGCTCACTTCCAGTACCTTTGTGGGTACTGAAGGTCCGGTACTCGTAGGCGGCTGGAGCGTGGCGCCCATCGAGCGATCGCTCGGCTGCCGAGGTCGTGGAGGCGGTGATGTTTGTCGAGATGCGAAGTATTTTGCCCAGCTGCGCGGTCGGGCTGACGCTGAGTTATATCTGCAGCCTGGGATGCGCTGCCGAAAGCGGTGGCAGTGGCGGCCGACGCTCCGCGAACAACACTTCCGGCGGGGCCTTTGGCAACAGCCAGGCCACCACCACCACCGGCGCCGCCGGCACCGGCTCCTTCTCCAACACCGACGCGGTGGCTCCGACCACGGGCGCACCGCTCGCTTCCGAGACCATGGACCTGGGTGACGGCGAAGTCTGCGACGCCGATGTCTACAGCGGCGAACGCACGCGCCTGGACATCTACATGATGGTGGACGACTCGGGCTCGATGGTGCCCTGGTGGCCAGGCACGCTCGACGCCATCAACATGTTCTTCAACGATCCCGGGTCCGAGGGCATCGGCGTCGGCGTGAACTTCTTCGGCAGCGACTGCAACGTCGCCACCTACGCCACGCCGCGCGTGGCCATCGCCCCGCTGCCCGGCAACACCGCCAGCCTGCAAGCCGCCTTCCCGCTGCTGCCGATCGAGGGAACCGCGACCGAGCAAGCCATGGAGGGCGCCATCTCCCACGCGCGCACCTGGCAGATGCAGAACCCGGACTCCAAGACCGTTGTGGTTCTGGTCACCGACGGCGCCCCCGACGACTGCGGCTCGACGATCCAAGGCGTGGTCAACATCGCGGCCGAAGGCTTCAACGGCTCGCCTTCGATTCAGACCTTCGTCGTCGGCATCAACTTCGACACAGCACCCCTCGACATGTTCGCCGCCGCCGGGGGCACCGGCAAGGCCATCCCCACCACGGCCCCGGCCGATCTGGTCAAGGCCCTCAACGACATCCGCAGCGCCGCCCTGCCCTGCGACTTCAAGATCCCCGACAACGGCGCCACCGCCGTCGATCCAAACCGGGTCAACCTGCGACACACCACGCTCAGCGGCGAGCAGCTCACCATCGGTCAAGTGCCCGACGCGGCCAGCTGCGATGCGGTGCAGGGTGGCTGGTACTACGACAACCCCGCGGCGCCAACGCGCCTGATGGCCTGCGACCAGAGCTGCAATCAGCTCAACGTCGGCGGCGAGGTCCAGGTGCTGCTCGGCTGCAAGACCGTGACGATCGTGCCGGACTGAAATCAGGTCTACCGGCTCAACTGGGATTCGCCTCCAGCCGCTCCAGCTTGACCGCGCAGGCCTTGTAGGCCGGCTGCCGCGAGTAGGGGTCGAAGCTGGCCAGTGTCAAACGGTTGGTGATGGCGAAGTGCATGGGCATGAAGACCTGCCCCGGCTGCACCACATGGCTGATGAAGGCGCGGGCACGCACGCTGGCGCGCTGGGAGCGCACGATGACCTGCTCGTCGGGCTCGATGCCCAGCTCCATGGCGTCGCGCGGGCTCAGCTCCACGTAGGCGCTCGCGGGAGCGAGCTTGCGCAGCACGGCGCTCTTGCCCGTGCGCGTCTGGGTATGCCACTGGGCGGAGCTGCCGCGACCGGTGAGCAACAGCAGTGGATAGGCGTCGCTGGTCTTCTCCGGCAACGCCCGCGGCGCCTCGTGGATCAGGCGCGCCCGACCGTCGGGGTGGTGAAAGCGGCCATCCTCGAAGAGCCGGCGTTGGGAGCATCGCTCCACCGTTGCACCGGCGGGCAGCGGCCACTGGATGCCGCGCAGATCTTCCAGCATGGCGTAGCCTCCGATGCCCGTGATGTCGCAGGGTTGAGCCTCGCTACAGCGCTGCAGCAGCTCAAAGGCCGCCTCCGGCGAGGTCCAGCTCCGAAACATCTCGCCCACGCCCCAGGCCTCGGCCAACAACTTGAAGATGCGAAAATCGCTCAGCGCTTGGCCCGGCGCCCGCCGCACCTGCTTGATCAGGCCAATGCGCCGCTCGGAGTTGATGAAGGTGCCTTCTTTCTCGCCCCAGCCGGCCGCTGGCAGCACCAGGTCGGCGTGCGCGGCGGTCTCGGTCGAGTGGTACATGTCCTGGACCACCAGGAAGTCGAGGCGATCGAGGATCTGGCGCGCGTCGTCCTGGGAAATCCAGGAGTGGGCCGTGTTGGTGGCCACCACCCACAGCCCGCGGATCGAGCCATCCAGGATGCCCTCCATGATCTGGTCGTAGGCCCAGCCCGGCTCCTCGGGAAAGCGGCCAGCGTCGATGCCCAGCACGGAAGCCACCTTGGCCCGATGGGTGGCATCATCCCAGGGTCGGCCGCCGAGCAGGCTCGTGGTATTGCTGAAGAGGCGCGAGCCCATGGCGTTGCACTGGCCGGTGATCGAGTTGGCACCCGTGCCCGGCCGCCCGATGTTTCCCGTGATCAACGCCAAGTTGATGATGGCCTGGGCCGTGCGCACGCCCTGGTGGCTCTGGTTGACGCCCATGGTCCACCAAAAGGACACCCGTTGACCGCGGCCGATCAACCTGGCCAAGCGCTCGATCTCGGCCACAGCGATGCCGCTCTCCCCGGCGGCGCGCTCCAGCTCGAAGTCGCGCAGGGCTGCGTCCAGCGCCTCGAACCCCGAGGTGTGGGCGCCTATGAAGTCGCGATCGATGAGCCCGTCGCGGATCAGCACGTGGGCGAGGGCCTGCAGCAGCCACAGGTCGCTCTTCGGATGGAGCGGTACATGGTCGGTGGCAGCCTGGGCGGTCTCGGTACGGCGCGGGTCGAGCACGACGATGCGCGGCCGATGCGGATTGTTGCAGACGCGCTCCCACAGGATCGGATGGGCGATGCAGGGGTTTGCGCCGACGAAGACCAGCACGTCCGATTGCTCGAGGTCATCGTAGCTGTAGGGCGGCGCATCAAAACCGAAGCTCTGCTTGTAGGCCACCACTGCCGTGGCCATGCACTGGCGCGTGTTGCCGTCGCCGTGTTTGAGGCCCATGCCGAACTTGGCAAACGACCCCAGAAGCGCCAGCTCCTCGCAGGGCAGCTGACCGGTACCGAGAAAAGCCACCGCGTCCTTGCCGTGCTCCTGCTGGATGGCCTTCATGCGCGTGACGAAGTGCCCGGCGGCGCTTTCCCAATCCACAGGCCGCAGCGTGCCGCCCTTGTCGCGCAGCAGCGGCGTGGTAGCGCGGTCGGGGGCGTCGAGGGGCGCAAGCGCCTCCCAGCCCTTGGGACAGGCCATTCCCATATTGACCGCGTAGTCGGTGCTGGGCGACAGACCGATGGCGGCACCGTCCTTGAGATGCAGCTCGAGACCACAGCCGGTCGAGCAATAGCCGCACACCATGGTGGTCGTCGCGTCCGGCTTTTTCTTGACCGGTAGCTGACCGAGACCAAAACCGCCCGGCTCGCGCAGCAACTCGCGCGTCAGCGGCCCCTGGCGATCGAAAAGCAGCCTCGGCAGGCTCCCGCGCAGCTTGCCCATCAGCTGAGCCCCCCGGGCATGCGCGGTGAACTCAGGGCCGCGAAATAGGTCATGCGCTCGAGCAGTTCACCTGCGAGCAAGAGCGAAAGACTCAGCAGCATCACCAGCCAGGCGATCGCGCCGTCACCAGGAGCCAGCCGCGCGATGAAAAGCAGCGGCAGCGCCACCCCGCCGAGTAGCGCGCAGCCGAAGCGCACGATTCCCAGCCGCGCCAGCTCACGCGACAGCAGCACCGCGCTGCGTTTGAGTTCGCCGTGCTGCCTGTCGCGTAAGTGCACGAGCACCGAGGCCTCGGTTGCGAGCTTCAAGGCAGTCGCCAGGGCCAGACCGTTGCCCGCCAACCAGCACAGCTGACGCACGGGCTGCTCCAGCAGCGGCCCCGAAGCCACCGCCACCAGCACCGACAACAGTGCCGTGGCCAGGCCGAGCACCACGGCGCTGCCGACAAAGCGCGCGCTGGTCCGGCTGAAGCTCCAGAAGCGGCGCCCGGTGACGCTGTAGAGCATGATCGACGAGCCCAGGCCCAGCAGGCCGAAGAGAGCGGCGCCGTCGCCAAGCGCCCGGGCCGCCTGACTCCAGGCCGAGGTCGCAGGCACAAGCCCCCCGGCCTGCAGCAGACTCAACCCCGCGTAGGCCACCCCCAGGGCGGCGAAGCCTCCGAAGGTCGCGATCTCGCGACTCAACCAGGAGCTGCGGATGCCCAGGATCGCCCGAAACGCATATTGGGGTCGACCGAGGTGGGCCGTCGACGCCCCCAACGCCAGCAACGCCAGACCCATGGTGAAAACGCCGTGTAGGACCCGCACCTGCGAAAGGGCCGCTTCCGGCAAGAGCACGGGCAAAAGACGCTCCAGGCCAAAGGCGCCTACCGCGAGCTGGGTCAGGACCAGCATCAGCACCAGCGGCATGTGCTGGCGGGCGGGGCGCAGCGCGTAAAAGTCTGCCGGCAGCATATTGCGCGGCAGGGCTTGGGAGGTCTTGAAGCGCGTGCTGGGCAGCGTGATGCCCGGCGATGGCGCAGCCGGCAGAAAGGCATCGCCCTGGGCGTCGGCCTGCACCTCATGGGCGTCGACCACCGCAATCGCAATGGCCTGATTGGGACAGGCCTGCACGCAGGCCGGCGCCTCGCCCTGGGCCAGCCGATCGCTACACATGTCGCACTTGCGCACGATGCCCTTGTCCTTGTTGAGCTGGGGCACCTCGTAGGGGCAAGTGAAGATACAGTACTGGCAACCGATGCACTGATCGTCGAGGTGGCGCACGATGCCGGTGGCCGCGTCTTTTTCGTAGGCGCCCACGGGGCAGCCCTTGAGGCAGCCGGGTTCCAGGCAGTGGTGGCAGGCGGTGGTCACCGTCTTCTGCACCGGCGCCTCGGCGCTGCCGCCGTGCAACAGGCCCACCGAGCGCCAGGTCTCGCCCGGGTCGAGCCCATTTTGGCTGTGGCAGGCGGTGACGCAGGCCTTGCAGCCGCTGCAGCGGTCGAGATCCACCTCGAAGGCGTACTGCTGACCCTCCGCTGGCGGCCGGGCTGGTAAGAGATCGCGGTAGTAGCGCGCTTGCAGCGGCTCGATCGCGTCCTGGTGCAACTGGGAGAAGCGCTCGACGGCACTCAGGTCCCGTTGCTCGTCCAGGAGCGCCTGCACCAACGGCAAGCGTACACGCCGGCGCGGCTCCTCCAGGACTTGCACCGGAGGATCACCGAGCCTCGACCCGATCTGGAGCTGGCCTGCGTTGGCTCTCATTGAAATGCACTCCGAGTGTATGGCTGCGAACTATTCGAAAACTGGCGGCGCCGTTGGCTGCAAATGCCCCTCGTGGGCACAGGACCTGGAGGCGGCCATGCTCTCGGCCGGCGGCAAGCGCACGAAGAGGCGACCGGCCTCGACCTTCACCGGGAACGTGGTGATGGCGCTGTCGTGGGCACCCAGGGGCTCTCCCGTCTCCAGCGAGAAGGCCCGCTTGTGCATGGGGCAGGCCACCTTGGGCTCGCCCCCAAAATCGCCAACGATGCCGCGCGCCAGCACCATGTCGCGACGGTGCGGACACATGTTCTGGGCCGCGTAGAAGCGACCACGCGAGGCCAGGTTGAAGACCGCGATCTGGGCGCCGCCGTGCTCGACCGCAATGCCGCCCTCGGCCGGCACCTGCGTCACCGCAGCCACATCGACCCAACTGGTGGCCGGAGCCCGTTCGGAGTCGGAGAGCTGGGGCAGCCGCAGCTTGCCATCTTCGCGGGAGCCGGGCTCGGCCCAGTTGGCCGGCCGCCACTGGCCGCGTTGGGGCACGAAGCGCAGGTTGTCATCGGCGGCTTTCGTATTGGCGAAGTGGCGGAAGCGCGCACGTAACTGCGGGTCGCGCACCACGGCCGTCCACTCGCACCGATAGCCGTCCACCAGCGCCTGCATCTGAGCTTCGAGTTCGGCGCCGATGCCCAGGCTGTCTTCGACCACCACCTGCCGCACGTGCTCGAGACCGCCCTCGAGCTTCTCCAGCCACACCGAAGTCCGCGTCAGCTTGTCGGCCGTGCGGATGTAGTACATCAGGAAGCGGTCGATGAAGCGGATCAGGGTCTCGGCGTCCAGGTCCGAGGCCAGCAGATCGGCGTGGCGCGGCCGCGCGCCGCCATTGCCGCAAACGTAGAGGTTGTAGCCCTTGTCCGTCGCGATGACCCCGAAGTCCTTGCTCTGGGCTTCGGCGCATTCGCGAATGCAGCCACTGACCGCACCCTTGAGCTTGTGGGGGGCGCGCAGGCCCCGGTAGCGCCGCTCGATGCCGATGGCCATGCCCACCGAATCCTGCACCCCGAAGCGGCACCACGTGGATCCCACGCAGCTCTTGACCGTACGTAGCGCCTTGCCATAGGCGTGCCCGCTCTCGAAGCCGGCCTCCACCAGCTGCTCCCAGATCTCGGGCAGCTGCTCGACGCGGGCGCCGAACATGTCGATGCGCTGACCGCCCGTGATCTTGGTGTAGAGCCCGAAGCGCTTGGCGATCTGGCCGATTGCGATCAAACCGTCGGGCGTGATCTCACCGCCGGGCACGCGCGGCACCACGGAATACGTACCCTGGCGCTGGATGTTCGCCAGAAAACGATCGTTGGTGTCCTGCAGCGTCGCGTGCTCCTCAAGAATCATGCGGCCATAGACGCTGGCGAAGATCGAGGCCGCCGTGGGTTTGCAGACTTCGCAGCCGTGGCCGCGGCCGTGCTCGGCGATCAGGCGCTCGAAGCTGTCGATGCCCTTCACACTCACCAGATCGAAGAGTTCCTGGCGGCTGTAGTCGAAGTGTTCGCACAGCCCCGCCTTGCGCGTGGCCCCCAGGGCACGCAGCTCTTTGCTGAGTAAGTCGCCCACCATCGGCGCGCAGCCGCCGCAGCCGCTGCCGGCGCGCGTGCACTTGGCGACCGCTTCCAGAGTGTGAGCCTCCTGTTCGACAATGGCCGCACGGATGGCCCCCTTGCTCACGTTGTTGCAGGAGCAGACCTGAGCCTCGTCGGACAACTCAAAGTCAACTTCCGCTCCACCGCGCGCGCCCAGGATCAGCGACTCGGGCGCCTCGGGCAGTTCGGCGCCGCTGCGGTAGAGCTGCAAGAGCTGGGCGTACTCGCTGGCGTCGCCCACCAGGATGGCGCCCTCCAGCCGGCGCCCATCCTCGGAGAGCAGCAGCTTCTTGTAGATGCCCTTGACGAAGTCCTGGTAGACGATCTCCCGCGACAGCTCGCACTTCTCGTCCACATCGGGATCACCGATGCTGGCCACGTCCACGCCGAGCAGCTTCAGCTTGGCCGACAGATCCGCCCCCTCGAAGCGCGCCTCGCCGCCCTCCAGGTTCTGCACAGCCACCGAAGCCATCTCGTAGCCGGGTCCGACCAGGCCGTAGATGCCGCCACGGTGCAGCGCCACTTCACCGATGGCAAAGATGCGGTCATCGCTGGTGCGCATGGCGTCGTCGACGACCACGCCGCCGCGCGGGCCGACCTCGAGACCCGCGCTGCGCGCCAGCTCATCGCGCGGCCGAATGCCCGCCGAGACGATCACCATCTCCACCTCGAGCCCCTCGCCGCCGCCGAAGCGCAGACCCGCCACACGTCCATCGGAGTCGGCCTCGATAGCCTCGGTGCGCTTGCCCAGGTGCAAGCCCACCCCCATCGCCTCGATGCTGCGGGCCAAAAGACGCGCGCCCGTGTGGTCGAGCTGACGGGGCATCAGCCGCGGCGCCAGCTCCACCACATGGGCCTCGAGGCCGCATTGCTGGGCCGCCCGCGCCGCCTCCAGGCCCAAAAGCCCCCCGCCCAGAACGGCGCAGCGCTTGGCGCTCTTGGCGTAGCTCGCGATGCGCTCCAGATCCTCGATCGTGCGGTAGGTGAAGACACCCTCGAGTTCGACGCCGGCCATGGGCGGCACGAAGGGAGCCGATCCCGTAGCCAAAACGAGCCAGTCGTAGCCGAGCTCCTGGCCGGCGTCGGTCGTCACGCTCGCCCGCTCGCGGTCGATGGACACGACGCGGGTGCCGGCGCGCAATTCGATGCCGCGCTCGTCGTAGAAACCCGCCTCGGCCAGGCTCAGGTGCTCGGCGCTGCCTTCGTCGAAGTAGCTGCTCAGGCGCACGCGGTCATAGGCCGCGCGCGGTTCGTCACCGAAGACGACGATGCGGCGCGCGCCCTGCGCATCGCCCTCGCTCAGCAACTCGCACAGCCGGTGGCCAACCATTCCATTGCCCACGACGACGATCGTCTCGCCTTGCTTCGAAGCACGTCTTGTTCCGGTCATAGCAGCCTGTCCCTGCGGTCAAAAGCAGCATTCACCGTAGTTCGCCCCCCTGGCCTTGCAACCTCCAGCGATCACTTCTTACGCGTGCGAAACGCAGCCGAAACAGCGCGATCAATAAATGCCGGACACTTTCCCGAAACAATCACTTCCAGTGAAACGTGCGTTCGAAACGGCAAGGACGCAGCCGCCCCAAGATCAGCAACTGAGTTAACGAACTTCTCTTGGATCCGAAACCAGGATGAAAAGCACGCCGACTACGAACTGTTGGCATGACCACTTCAGACGGCAAAGCCACGCGCATCGATTTGCTGAACTTCTCCAGCATTCAGATGCGTACCTTCCACCTGACCTGGATGGCGTTCTTCATCTGCTTTTTCGGCTGGTTTTCCCACGCGCCGCTGCTGCCAGCGACGATCGGCCCGGACCTTCAGCTAACCAAAAGCCAGATGATCACAGCCTTCATCGCGTCGGTGGGCGTGACGATCTTCGCGCGCCTGCTGCTCGGCTTTTTCTGCGACCGCTTCGGCCCGCGCAAGAGCTACGTCGCGCTGCTCATCTTCGGCGCCTTCGCGGTGGCCGGCTCGGCGTTTGCAAACAGCTGGGAGACCTATCTCATCTCGCGCCTGTGCATCGGCGTGATCGGGGCCTCGTTCGTCATCACCCAGTACCACACCTCCGTGATGTTCGCGCCCAACGTGGTCGGCATCGCCAACGCCACCACCGCCGGCTGGGGCAACCTGGGCGGAGGCGTGACGCAGGCGGCGATGCCCATGGTGGCCGCCGCCACCCTCGCACTGGGCCTGGCCGACTCGGAACTGTCCAAATGGAGGGCAGCCATGTTCGGGCCGGCGCTGGCGATGCTGGCGCTCGCCTATCTCTACTGGAAGTACACCACCGACTGCCCGCGCGGAAACTACTCCGAGCTGCCCGAGATGAAACCCAAAGCCAAGTCCAGCGGCGGCGCCTTCCTGAGGGCCTGTAGCGATTACCGCGTGTGGGTGCTGTGCCTGATCTACGCTGGCTGCTTCGGCATGGAGCTCTTTGTCAACGGTCGCGCTGCGGCCTATTACCAGGACCGTTTCGAGCTCAATGAAACCACCGCCGGCGTGATCGCTTCGCTCTTTGGCCTGATGAACATCTTCGCACGCAGCCTGGGCGGCTGGCTCGGCGACCGCTTCGCCCTGAGCGCCGGCCTGACCGGTCGCGTGCGCTGGCTGGTCATGATCATGCTCGCCGAAGGCATCGCGCTGATCGTTTTTTCGCGCATGGACGTCCTGAGCCCCGCCATCGTCGCCATGCTGGCCTTCAGCCTCTGCGTGCAAATGGCCGAGGGCGCGACCTACTCGGTGGTGCCCTTCGTCAACCCCAAGGCCCTGGGCGCGGTCGCCGGCATCGTCGGCGCCGGCGGCAACCTGGGCGCGGTCTTCTACGCCCAGGTGCTATTGCGCAGCGGCCTTCCGTTGCAAGATTGTTTCCTCTATTTCGGAATGTTAGTTGCTATCATCGGTGCGATTGGAGCCAGCGTGCGCTTTTCCGAGGAGACCGAACAGCAGGCACGCGCGGATTTCGAGGCGGGCCTGGCTGCACGAGCAGGCTGAGGCAACCATGCACACACAGACAGCAAGATGGCGGCGCAGCGGCGCCGCGATGGTGAGTTTTATCCTAACGCTAGCCCTTGGCGGCCCAACCCAGGCACAGCAACAAGAGGCAGCACCCACCGCCACACCGGCGGCGGAAGCACCCGCCGCTGAAGTGACGGCAGGGGCGGCGGCGCCCGAAGCCACGCCCGAGGCAGCCACGGCGGGCGAGACACCCGCGGAAGCGCCCCTCGCGCCACCCACGGCCGAGCCCGAAGCGGCCCAGGCCAGCTCCCAGCAACCCGAGCCACAGGACGCAGCCCCGCCAGCCGGCTGGGGCCCGACGCCCCCCGCCGAGGAGGCAGCTCCCGAACCGGCCGGACCGGTGCTCGTGCCCACCGGCTCCTTCTTCACCCGCTTCGAGCTGCGCGAGGGCTACGACGAAATAGGCGCCTCCCGCGCGCGCTTCGTGGAGGGCGACGCCTTCTTCTACCGCGCTCGCCTGGGCCTTGGCGTTTCGCCCATGGACGTGGGCGACGGTTTGAAGGTGAGCCTGGCCTTCGTCCCCCAGGCAAGCGGCAAGTTCGGGACCCTGGGCAGCACCGTGGCCGACGCCGACCTGGGCCTGCACGAGGGCTACCTGCGCCTGGCCGGTTCGGCGCTGCGCCTGGACCTGGGTCGCTTCGAACTCGACTACGGCGACGCGCTGGTCATCGGCAACCTGGGCTGGCACCAGACCGCGCGCAGCTTCGACGGCGCGCGCGTGCGCGCCAAGCCCAACGACAGCGGCAGCTTCATCGACGCCTTCTTTACGGTGCTGGCCGAAGGCCACGGCAGCGTGACCGACCCGCTGCTGGCCGGTGACCAATACTTCGCGGGCGTCTATGCGGACGTGGGCCCGAGCTTGACCGAGGGTCTCACCCTCGACCTCTATCTGTTGTCGCTAATGACCCCCGCCACCGACGACGATCCGCTGCCGCCGGATCCCGCCGACCCGATGGCCCCCCCTGCGACGGTCGATCGCGAGGGCGCCATGTCAGCCACCGTGGGTGCGCGCGCCAAGCAGCGCATCGACCTCATCGACTACCGCGCCGAAGCGGGCCTGCAATTCGGCACCAGCCGCGTGGATACGGAAGGCCGCAGCACCCTGGCCTACCACGCCGACCTGGAAGTGGGCGCAAACCTCGCCGACGATCGTCTGCGCGTGGCCCTCGAAGGGCTCTACGCATCGGGCGACGACCAGGACAGCACCGCCCTCGAGGGCTGGAACCAGCTCTTTCCCACGGGCCATAAGTTCCTCGGCCTGATGGACGTGATCGGCGGGCGCAGCAACGTCATCTCCGGCGTGCTGCACCTCAGCGGCAAGGCCACTTCAGCGCTCAGCTTCGGCCTCGACGGTCACATCTTCAGCCGCCCACAAACCCCCGCCATGGGCGCCGACGGCTACGCCGGCTCCGAACTCGACTTCATCATCAAGCACAGCCTGGGCCAGGGCCTGGGCCTGCGCGGGGTCTACGGACTTTTCCTGCCACCCGACAGCGCCCCATCCCAGGACGCCGTGCACTACCTGGAGGTCGAGCTGGGCTACGCCCTGCGCTAGCGCAGGGCGTAGCCCAGCTACGTCGAGCATTGGCAACACCGGCACGAGCGCCCTGAACGGGTCAGGGGCGTGCGAGACTTCCGCCGCGCACACCCAGAGCGCCGAAGCAACTGCGTAAAACCTGGAAATCAGCCAATCCAGGTCATCGACAGGCCATCCTCGGGTGGCTAAATTACCCACAGCGTCGCAGGGTGGACTCCCCTCTACCACCTGTGACGCCTGGCCGGCCCCGGCCGATCGTTTTCCCCCTCAACGATCGGCGGCCGGCCGTTTTTGTCCCCATCGCTCCCTCGCTCCCTCGCTCCCTCGCTGGGCCTCTACTGTGCCCCCCCCCGCGCCTGGATTGTAGGCGGGGCGCCGATATTCCCGTGCCGCCCCGCACGAGTTCGGGTGGGTTCAGGTGGCCCGGACTCAACGTGCCGAAGTCGCGGACTTTTTCGGCCAGAGCGGATTTTTGCTGCAAAGTGTGCAAAAAAGGACCAATCCTGGGTGGGTTGACCAGTAGCCAGTGGAGTTTGTCAGGTGCAGAAACCAACAAAACTATTCCTGATTCTCGCTGCGGCCAGCGCCGCGGCCATCGGTTGCGCTGAAACGCCCTCCTCGCGCGGGCCCGAGGTCGGCGCTGCGATCGACGGCAGCCCCACACCGTTCAACAACACGGGCGGAGCCGCCGGCGGCGGAGCGCCCGTGGCGGCCTCGAACAACCTGGCCGGCAGCACCACGCCGGCCGGCACCACAGGGACCACCGGCGCGACCAACACCAGCGGCGTGCCCTGCGACGTCCAGGCTGTAATCGCCAGCAACTGCCAGCAGTGCCACGGCGCGGCCCCCGTCGGTGGGGCCATCAGTCTGGTCACCCTGGAGGACTGGCACCAGGCCTCGCCCTTCTACGCCGGCCTCAAGGGCATGCCGGCGACCACGCCGGTCTACGAAGTCGCCCAGATTCGCATCAACAATGGCGAGATGCCCCAGGGCAAGACGATGGCGCCCGCCGATCTCTCCACCCTCGACAGCTGGCTGCTCGGCGGCGCCCAGCAGGCCCCCGCCCAGGACCCCACCTGCGCCACGGGCACCATCGGCGACACGACCACGCCGACCACCTCGACCGCGATGACGCCCACGGTCACCGACCCGCCGGTCCTCGAAAGCGGCGTGATCGACAACTGCACCCTGCCCGGCGCCTACGACACGCCCGTGGCCGCGCCCGGCGAGGTCTGCCACGCCTTCGACGTCCACGCCCCAAACAGCACGGGAGCCTTCACCGTGCCCACCGGCGAGTCCTACCACGAGTTCTACTACGCGGTGCCCTGGGCCCCCGGTGACGTCTGGACCCACTACGGCGCCGACTTCGACAACCTGCAGGTGCTGCACCACTACCTGGTCTTTACCAGCAGCGCCGGCAAGAGGGACCGCGACGTGGTCCAAAACGTGCTCGGCACCACGCTGGGCACCAGCGCCACACTGATCGGCGGCTGGGCCGTGGGCGGCTGCAACACGGAAATGCCCGACGATGTCGGTGGTCAGCTGCCCCCGAGCCCGCTGATCATGATCCAGTGGCACCTGTACAACAACACCGGCCGTTCGGCCCAGGATAACTCCAAGGTGCTGATGTGCACGGTCCCCGCCGGCTCGCGCACCCACACCGCCGGCATCACCTTCCTCGGCACCGAAAACTTCTTCGGACCCGTGGGCATGCCGGTGGGCCACAACGACTTCACCACCCAGTGCACCAACAACTCCGGTGCCCCCATCACGGTCATCGGCTTCAACCCCCACATGCACCTACTGGGTTCGAATATGAAGACCGATCTGCGCAGCGGCGGTAGCACGCGCACCATCTTCGACATGCCCTTCCAGTTCGACTACCAGGTTGGCTACGAGATCCCCCCCACGGTGGTCGCGCCCGGCGACACCCTGATCACCACCTGTTCGTTCGAAAACGACACCGGTAGCAACGTGGCCTTCGGCGAGTCGACCAACACCGAGATGTGCTACCAGTTCGCCCTCTCCTATCCGGCCGGCGCGCTCAACAACGGCGCCCTGAGCCTGATCGGCGCCCTGAACACCTGCTGGTAAGCGCCAGCCCCCCGCTGCCCGCGCCCGCGCGTGCGCGACCCCGCCGAGGGTCGTCGCCCCGCGGGCGCAGGCGTTTAATGGCGGAAGGCCCGGCCCATCCCGCAACAACCCGGGGCAACTATTTTCAACCGACGGCAAGGACCGATCATCCTACTTGGAAGCCGCACCCGTTCGGGTGCACGATCGCGTGACACACCCCGCGTAACCCCCCCGGAGACGACGATGCCACCACGCCACGCCCTTGCCAGCGCCCTTTTGCCCTCCCTCCTGCTCATGCTCGCCTGCGGCGGCGACGACGGGACGACCAGCGATGGCAAGACCAACGTCGCGCCGGGCGACCCCTTCGCCAACGCCCAAGAGGAGAACATCAACGTCATCGGCGCCCCGCCGCAGGACGGCGACGTGGGGCCCGACGGCACCACCGAGGGCCAAGTGCTGGTCGGCACCCCCGACGGCTCGGCGGACGGCACCGAGATCTGCTTCTCGGATACGCTGTGCGAGGTGGTCAGCACCGAGGTCGACTGGTGCGAGCGCGAGGGCGGGCCGGTCGACCTGATCTACATCGACGGTGTGCTGGTGGAGACCATCTGCTATCCGCCCGCCGAGGATCCGGATCGCCCGCTCGAGGAGATCTCGGGCAGCGGCGACATCGACATCGCCCAGATGGCCAACAAGACCACCGTGGTCTTCGACGAGTCCACCAACGGCGAGCCCCTCGAAGGCGACATCACCGTGGACGGCAACAATGTCTCCATCTACGGCAACGGTCCTGACAACACCATCATCGATGGCGACGTCACCCTGGACGGCAACAACACGCGCCTGCGCGGCGTCACCATCACCGGCGATCTGATCCTGCGCAAGAACACGGTGGCCATCGTGCTGTGCAGGATCCTGGGCAACCTTCGCCTCGAGACCATGAGCACCAACAACAGCGTGGTCGCCGAGACCGACGTCTTCGGAGACTTCACCTCCGACAGCAACAATAACCTCTTCGTCGGCAACGACGTGCTCGGCAACTGGGAGCACACCGGCAACGGCAACACCTGCGACCGCAACGCGAGCTTCAACGACGACAACGACAATCAACTCGTGGACGACGGCGAGCGCGACGGCGACCTGAGCTGCAGGTAGCCCTACAGACTCTCGAGGTAGGCCACCAGATCATCGATGGCCTCCTCGCTGAGCTGGCTGGTGCGGCCGTGCAGATCGCCGCCACCGCAGTCGGGGTCGAAGCGCTCGCGCAGGGTCTCGGCGCAGCCGGTGTGAATGAAGGGCTGGTGGTAGCCCACGTTGACCAATGACGGCACCTGGAACACGCCGCCGGTGCCCACGTCGAAGCTCTCGTTGTTGGTCAGCAGCGCGCCGTTGTGACAGCTGGCGCAGCCCACCTCCTCGGACTCGAAGAGCTGCTTGCCGCGCAGGGCAGCGGCGTCTTCGGCAGCGCGCAGGGGCGGATGGGGCTCGAGCGACTCGATCCAGTCGGCCATGGCGGTGATGCGCTCGGGGCTCTGGGGCGCGCCGCCCATGCGCCGCACAAAGACCTCGCCGACGAGTTCATCAAAGGTGGCCATGTCACCATCCCAGTGCAGAGGCTCGGTGCCCTTGATGCCCATGTTGAACAGCTGCGTGCGGCGCGGACCCAGGCCCGAAAATAGCCAGGTGCGCCCATCGTCGCCGCCGCCGGGATGGCAGGAAGCGCAGGCGATGCCACCGCCGGCGTCGACGTGGAAGAGGTCGTGGCCGGTGTCGCGCATGGGCGCACCGCCAAGGTCGATGTCGAAGTCCGGCGCGCAGGCCGCCAGGGCGCAAGCCTGGAAGGCGCCGTAGACACGGATGAGGTTGGGCTCGCGGGTCTGCACCAGCAGCCGGCCCTGGGCGTCGAAGGCAACGCCGATGCTCTGGCCGGCGTCCAGTATCGCGCCCGAGCCCTGGAGGCCCGGTATCTGACACACATCCGGGGGCGCGTCGGCCTGCAGGTCGAGCACGGCCACGTCGGGCGGATTCTCCAGCCCGAAAAGCACTAGAGCGAGATCCATGCCCACAATCGTCTCGGCCGAACCCGCGGCGCCGACCGCCAGCCAGCGCCCGTCGGGCGAAACGGCGCCGTCCACCGGCAGCACCAGGCTCGCGACCGGCCCCATGCTCCTGACGCCGCCGTCGGCCCCCATGACGCTGACGCCGTTGTTCACGATGGAGCTGCAGGTGCTGGCACCACCGCCGTAGCCTCCCTCGACCGGCGCCGCCGACTCGGAGGTCTCGATCGCGATCTCATCGGTCTGGGCGTTCTGGTGCACCATCACGACGCTGTTATCGGGCCCGCGCAGCGCGGCCCAGGCCACCGCGGCCTGCAGGTGCTGTCCCTTTGGTCCGTCTTCGGGAGGGGGAAAGAAGGCCGGCGCAAAAGGCCCCTGCAGATCGCTGGGGACCCGCCGTCCAAGCACCTCACCGGCGCTGCCGAGCTCGACCAGCTCGGCGCGCTTGAAAGTGCTGACAAAGAGCCGGTCGTCGGACGTGACCACCACGTCCTGCAGGTCCTGTTCCACCATGGTCCGCGTGCGCACGCCACCGCCTGCGGGATCGAGCGCGACCAGCTCACCGCCGGCGCAGGCCACCAGGAGCGCGTCGGTGGCCGCCCGGTAATCGATGCCACGGGGCGAGCCGCAGACCTCCGTGCGCGCGAGCAGTTCGCCCGTGCTCAGCTCGATGCTGGCCACGGCACCGGCATAACGCAGCACCACATGCACGCGCCCGGCGGCATCCTCGACCAGCCGGCCAGGCACGTCGCCATCCAGTAGCTGCACCTCATGGAGCACTGCCGCATCGGCCAGGCTCACGATCGAAACGCGGTCGCGGTCGGGATCGGCGGCGACCGCCATCAGCCCGTCGGCGCTGGCCAGCAGTGTGCCGCCCTCGATCGGCGGCGGCGCCTTGTCGGCCCGCAGCACTGGCGAGTCGTCCAGCCCTCGCACGGACCCCGTCGGGAACGGCGCCATCGTCACCGTCGGTGCCGGCGCGCCACCAACGGTGACCGCGCCCCCCGTCTGCGTCGGACTCGTGGTGGGTCTGGTGGTGGGACTCGTCGTGAAGCCCTCATCCCCGGTCGAGGGGCTGTCAAAGGTATTGCAGCCCAGGCTGAGCAACAGCGGCAGGCACGACCAACGGCACTTGGAAGAATTGGGCATCGATCCCCCTTTCCGCTGGGTGAGTCGCCGGACGCGATGGAGATTTCCGGCCACCCCAGGGTGTTGTGCCCAGTTTGTGGCGACCGCCGGCAGCGTGCAAGCGGGCGCCTTCAACTCTCGCTTTGAAACGCGCGGCGTTAGAGCGTCGACCGGTTTGAAAGCACCGCAAATTCGCGAGGGAGAGCGGGTTCAGCGTGCCGTTACGGTGCCGAAGTCGTAGCCCAGCTACTTCGAGGCGCCGTAGCGGTGCGCGGGGCCCGCTCTCCCTCGCGAAGTTGTGGTGCTTTCAAGCCGGTAGCCGCTCTAGGAGACTGGTGTCAAACGAAGCCTTTTCCCGTCTCAGGAAGAAAGTCGCGGCTCGGCTGTCCGCAGGGCGGAGCCCTCGGGCGGAAGGCTGAGGGGTGAAAATCGGCTGCCGAGCAGG